>ERZ857750.11-NODE-11-length-255354-cov-5.093815_pt1 | contig 255354 bp, 226 predicted proteins | sample MGYA00519915_ERZ857750 | MGnify/ENA primary metagenome ERZ857750 (study PRJEB31778, sample SAMEA3449358) | human gut metagenome | biome: human gut; feature: human-associated habitat; material: faeces | place: United Kingdom | collected 2010/2012 ...
CGAAAGTACTGCGGTGCAGTCCGTGGGAGGATAGGCCGTTCCGCTCATGCAGGGCATTTGACCCAAGCAAATTTGAGATGTATCTCGGTGGTTAAAAATTATCTTGAAATTCTGCATAGAATCTGGGATAATCTTTGATCGTGACATATGGGAGATTGGCGCAGCGGGAGCGCAGTTGCCTTACAAGCAAACGGTCACAGGTTCAAATCCTGTATCTCCCACCATTAATTACATGCCACGCTTTTGCGTGGCATTTTTATATCGGGCGTTTAGCTCAGCGGGAGAGCACTTCCTTCACACGGAAGGGGTCATCGGTTCAATCCCGGTAACGCCCACCATAGATTTTTAGCCGAGGTTATTTACCTCGGCTTTTTTATTGCACGGCAATCGATGACGAAGACCCGGATGGTGTGGTGACCTATTACGCTTTCTGCTCCGAGAGCCAGGCTGCTGCGGATGACGCTGCCAACGACGAGGACGCCGCTGGCCAGGATGCCGCTGACGATGTTGCCAACGCAACTGGTGATGACGCCGAAGAGTCGAACATCGCCTCCTCACAGACTGGTGGGGCAATGGATGATGCCCGCGATGGTCGGCGTTGGCAGCATCGCGGGCATCTTGGCTGCCGCCGCTTCGCCTCCGTCGCACATCTAATTATTTCTTACGCTGTCTTTTCGTTAAACGTGCTAATAGTTAAACGGACCGGGTTGATCCCGGTCCGTTATCCAAATTAATCTAGTTAAGTGTCGCTATACCGCTTAGACGAGCTTGCATAGCTCTTTGTATAGTTCCCTGATGCTGAAGCGCTTTTCTTGGTTCGCCTTGATTCCCTGATCAGCAAGCTTCAGCAATTTGCATACAGGAACGTTTGGGATTATTTTCGGCTCTTCTTTCATCTTAACCAAGTAAGGCGAATCATTGATCCTCGAAGCAAGTTGGTACGGGGTTTCTAGCGTGAGCAGCAAATGCATTATGCTGCAGAGAGCATAGGTATCGATCGTCTCTGAATGTCGAAGTTCTTCAATGCCCTCTACATCGCGGGTGAGCATTTCAGGTGGGGCATACTCAATTGTTCCGTAACGCCAGATGCCATATTGAGTGGTAGTAAATGGGGAATCTGTTTCAATGTACGAAGCGCTTCCCAGGTCAACGAGACATATATCAAAGCAGCAGGAGTCTACTTGTTGCTGAAGGCTTGCTCTTTCTGTTCTGATAATGATATTGCGCGGTGATAGATCGCGGTGCACGAAGGCACCCTCAAGCGATTTGGCATTGAGGAGTATTTTTAGGACCGCTTTGGCAATTGCGGCAACCGTAATGGGCTCGATCCCAATACACGCATCAAGGTCTACATGGGGAAGTAAGTCTATTGCTGCTGCCAGCGTGACCCCTTCAACATACTCTCTGACGATAATTGGCTTGCCCTTGGCGTTCCCTAGCCCAAATATGCGGGGAAAACCCTTTAAATGTGAAACCGCCAATGAACTGCGAAATTCTTCCATGGTAAGCAGTGTTTGAACTTCTTCGTATCTTTGCAGCGCTTCTTGAGAGGTTTCCTTGTATTTGATTTCCTTAATGCCGTCTTCGTGGAACAAAGGGGATTTCAGCGCGACGCATTCATTGAGCGTGTTGTAGGCTTTGCGCATAACCATGCTGTTGGAATATGGGGCTTTATTTTCCAGGAAAAATGTTAGAAAACGACGACTCGTTTCTTCCTTTGTGCAGTTTGGGTCCACAAAAGCTGGCGTAAAGGAGTCCAGGGAGAGAATAGATACTCGTTGTTCTAATTGGTTATTGAACCCGAAGCATGGGTCAACTGAATCCAAAACTGCCCTTCTTTCATACAGTGTGATTGATCAATACTGCAATCTGATGAGCCTTGGATGTTGCGCAACAAGGTAATGGGCCCATGTAGCCAGTTAACTATTAATCGGCAATTTTCAGAACAAGAAACCTCGTTGTTTTGCCTAGACAGAGTGTGTCACCATGGCTGATTTTGACGGGGGGGGGTACTTTTTATTAGCAGATCCTTGCGGTTCTATCTCAGTGATAGATTTATCGGCTCCTGAAATTAGAGTAGTGCCGTTTGTCGATCCTAGCCCCTGAGCGTACCAGACGCTTCCGTCTTCGAAAATGCGAAGATGTTTTCTGGAAACATCGATATCGACATCATTGATGCTGTTGCTGCCTGTTGCCAAGAGCCCGATAGTGGTTCCTTCCTCGGAGGTAGAGAGAGGGTATATAGGAGAGCACGCAACCTCGTTATCGATCCTGATTAGCCCAAGCTTTATAGGGCTGTCAGCGGATTTGGTTGTGTGCTTTGGTTGCGCTAGTGTTGGCTGAAGCGTTGAAAATGTGAATGAAAGCTTCTTCTCCATGAAACTGTGCGTTGTTCTTGCCGCAATTTCGGGATCTGCGAGGCATCCAGTAGTCAGAAACATCATCACCAAAAGCACGGCCTTATCGGATGTTTCCGACATAGGTGATGCGTTGATTCTGCGAATAGCGTTGGCATACAGATTTCCATCAAGGGAATAGTGCCTGAGAAGAGCTCCCATTTCCTTTGCCGCTACACCACCGTAGTGTTCTATAACCTCGTGGTACGCACAGGGTTTGGCTAAATTGGAAACGATTTTGCTTGTTATTGTTTGGGCGCTTTGATGAAAGTCGCCAAAAAACTCAGGATGTACCTGGCTTGGGGTTGCGTGGACGATCTGCCTTGATAAAAAAGTTCTTTCATTAATTCGATCGCGGGGCGAACCGTTGCCGCACACAGTTCGATCGGTAAGGAGCTCGCTTGCAACATCTTTATTGGTGATGCCGCCAAAGCTGCGTAGATCAGAATACATATACGAGCTCGGCGTGTGCATCTATATCCTTGTCCGGAGCGCAATTTCGCTGCAAGTTAAAACGATAAAAACGGTTACTATCTGCGTGTAATTCATATTCTAGCTCAGAAATACGAGGTTAATGCCATTATCTCTGAATAGTTTTAACGGGTAAACCTCTCAGTTGCGCATGTTGTGCACAAAGCAAATCGGTAACTAATGTTGCGCAACGGATCCTTTTCAAACTGCCTTTAAATAGCGAGTGCATAAAAAGGATAACTAGTCTGACGCGTAAAGACGCGGGCTAATGCAGTGAGAAAAGGAGAATAAATGAAGGATTTGCGTTCTAAGAAAGCAATTGCGGCAAGCCTGAGCTTGACGCTTGCTCTTGGTAGCGTGCCTGCAGTAGCATTGGCCGATGACGCCGATGAGAATAGCGAGGGAGCTACTTCCGAGCAGTCTACCCAGGCCGAGCTTTCGTTTTCGGCAAATGGTGGACAGTTCACCGATGGCAGCACTGGAGTAACCGTCAAGGCGAACGAGGACGGAAGCATCAATGCTCCTACGCCTACTCGTGCGGGCTATACTTTCAAGGGTTGGTACTCTCAGTCCAACATGGATGGCATTCCTGAGAATTATCAGCAGTATTACAAGCTCGATCCTTCTTCCGCCAAGGCAGGCAGCTGGTTTGCTGCATGGGAAAAGAACGCAGAGGTTCAGGCTCAGAGTGTTGAGGTTGTAAGCTTCTTCCAGGGCGGCGAACGTGATGGTTCCAGCGTAACCACTACGATTGACGTTACTGCAGACAGCAGCGTTGCAGATTGCGTTAAGAGCTTCGAAGGGTATACCCCCACAAAGATTGTTTCGGGTGCGGCAACCAGCGAAGAAGAAGTGAACATGACCTCCTCCCTGGAGGGCATCACCACGCTTTATGTGTATTACAAGGCCGACGAGCAGAAAACGGAACAGAACCAGATCAACGTTCTGTATGCTGCTAACGGCGGCCAGTTCGTAGACGGCAACGAAACCATGCAGGGCGTTGCCGACGCTGATGGCAAACTCCGTCAGCCTCCTACGCCCACCCGCGATGGCTACACCTTCGCTGGTTGGTACTGGCATGCGGATTACTCCGGCTACACCGACGAGCAGAAGGCTGCCGACAAGGTCGATTTTGACCAGGCGGTTACTGGTCAGACCGTTACGATGTTCGCTCAGTGGACTAAGGATGAAGTACAGAACGAGACCGACGTTCTGTATGTTGCCAATGGCGGCAAGTTCGCTGATGGTCAGGAAGTTCAGCAGGGTCTCACCGACTCTGACGGCATGATGCGCCAGCCCATGACCCCCACACGTGATGGTTATACCTTCGCTGGCTGGTACTGGGTTTCCGACCTGAGCGTCCTCACCGAAGAGCAGAAAGAGCAGAACAAGGTCGATTTCACTCAGCCAGTTACCAAGCCTCATGTAACGATGTATGCCCAGTGGGTGAAGAACCAGGACGAAATCAATGTCCTGTACGCTGCTAACGGTGGCCAGTTCGCTGACGGCAACGATACCATGCAGGGCGTTGCCGACTCCGACGGCATGATGCGCCAGCCCGCAGAGCCCACCCGCGAGGGCTACACCTTCGACGGCTGGTACTGGCACGCTGACTACTCCGGCTACACCGACGAGCAGAAGGCCGCCGACAAGGTGGACTTCTCCCAGCCCGTGCAGTCCGACGTGAACATCTACGCCCAGTGGACCAAGAACGCCGATGCTCAGGTCGAGCAGATCACCGTTAAGTTTGTTGACAACTTCAACGGGACCGAATCTTCCGCCGAGGTCAAGAAGGGCGAGGCTGTTGCCAAGCCTGCCGACCCCACCTATGACGGTTGGACCTTCGAGGGTTGGTCTTCCACCCTCAAGGACGATGAGGGCAACTGGGAGTACACCCCCGTTGACTTCAGCAAGGCAGTTGAGGATGAAGACCAGGACGGTGTGGTAACCTATTACGCCTTCTACTCCGAAAACCAGGCTGCTGCGGACGACGCCGCTAATGGTGAAGAAACCGCGGAACAGGAAGCTGCCGGTGATGACGCCGAAGCGGCGGATGAATCGAGCATCGCCCCTCAGACCGGTGACGCCACCAACGTTGCCGCTGTCGCTGGCATTGGCGGTATCGCGGGCCTCTTGGCTGCCGCCGCTGCGCTGCTTCGCCGCCGTCGCAGCAACTAGCTAATGCATACGCTGTCCGTTTGAGGCAGAAGTACTAGCAGGCGAATGGACTGGGTTATTCCCGGTCCATTCGTTTTTTAGTGGGAAAATGAAGCAAACCCGTATTTGACTTGCGTTTGACCGCATCGCGCGTGAAGGGAGTTGCCATGACTTTTGTCCTCGGGCTGGCTCAGTGCCGTCATCCTGAAGATGGCGGTACGGAAGCTGTTTTGGAAATGGCCGAACAATGGTGTGTCGAAGCTTCTCTTCGTGGGGTGGATATCTTGGTGTTCCCCGAGTCGCTTATGACCCGCTATGAACTGGATAAACGGTCGTTTGCTTCTGAGGCCGAGTCAATTGATGGGCCGTTTTGCTGCGGAATGAATGCACTTGCGGCGCGCTATGGCCTTTGGCTTGTATACACCGTGAATGAGCGAAATAATGAAGGGAATCCCTTTAATACGGCTGTTATTACGGGAAGCGATGGGACAAAGCACGGGGTTTACCGCAAAGTGCATTTGTTCGATACCGATTTCACTAAGGAATCCGATCGTATGGCGGCGGGCTCTGCGTTGTTCGAGCCCGTTGATACTCCCTTTGGGCGCATCGGTCTTTCGATTTGCTATGATTTGCGTTTTCCGGAAGTGGCGCGCTTTGCGGCAACGCGTGGGTGCCAGCTGTTAATCAACCCTGCCGCCTGCGTGGATGGCCGCTTGAAGGCGGAACAATGGCGTACGCTTCTTTCGGCGCGCGCCATCGAGAACGAGATCTTCGTTGCGGGCTTAAGTCGCGTTGACAAGGGCTACATCGGGCAAAGTGCCGTGTTTGGGCCTGATGGTGTGATGCTGGCCAGTGGCAGCGTCCGCGAAGAGCTGGTTGCTGCCCGCATAGACCTTTCGGCGATTGACGGAGTTCGCGCAGCCATGCCCGTCCTTGAGCATCGCAGGCCGGAGCTTTATTAGTGGGGTATGGGGGCAGACGCCGTTTTCCCACTAGGCAGGGGGCGCCCGGCAGCTCCATACGATTAGTGCGGGCGGCGCCTCAAAGCTAAAGTGGGAAACGGTACCTGTCCCTATATTCCTACTTTGCCGTTTCAACAATCAGGGCAGATCGTTCGACTTTTCGTTGCATAGTGTGGAATCGGCGTGTATGGGGCTTTCTTCGCGGATTCGTGGCCGAGATCTGTGGTGATGCGGCATAAAATCACAATGTTTACTAAATAAAACATACGGGAGTCAATAGGCTCTCTCTGGCACTCGCCCGAAACCTACCTCAACTGCACTATTAAGGGAGTTGCTGTGCTTAGCCGCTTTAGCGTAAAGAAGCCATATATCGTTACGGTTGCGGTGATCATCATCCTGATTCTGGGTGGTGTTTCGCTCACCAAAATGAAGACCGATTTGCTGCCCGATATGGATTTGCCCTATCTGGCGGTTATTACCACCGACCCTGGCGCTAGCGCTGAAAAGGTGGAATCCGAAGTTACCGATGTATTGGAAGGCTCGCTTTCGAAGGTAAGCGGTGTTTCCTCCGTCCAAAGCCAAAGTGCTGATAACTATTCCATGATATTCCTCGAGTTCGAGGACGGAAGCGATATGGATTCCGCCATGGTGAAGGCCTCGTCTGCGGTAAACGAGGTTTCTTCTCAGCTGCCTGAAACCGCTGGCAGCCCTAACTACATGGAAATCAGCATGGATATGATGGCAACCTTGTATGTTGCCGCATCCTACGACGACCATGACATTTTCGACACCACTTCGTTGGTGAAAGACAAAGCGGTTCCTGAGTTGGAGCGCATTGACGGTGTTGCCGACGTTTCCACGGTTGGGGCGGCGGAAAAATCGGTAGAGGTGCGCCTTTCCGACAGCAAGATTGAAGACATCAACAACAAGCTGCTGGCCAGCGTCAATTCCCAGCTTTACGATGCCAAGAAAAGCATCGATGAAGGTGAGGCGAAGCTGGCTGAAGCGGAGAGCCAGCTAAACAGCCAGAAAGAAACGCTCGAGCAGAAGCAGCAGGAAACAAGCGATCAGCTTGGTCAGGCAAGCTCTGGCTTAACGCTGGCAATTTCCGGGAAAACCAGCGAGATCACTTCGCTGCAGGCGGAGATCGGAGCGCTGAAGGCCGTCGATCCTAGCGGCGCGAACCCCCAGGTTCAGGCGAAAATTGGGCAGCTTGTGCAGAAGGCGCAAACGGTAACGGGAGAACTTGAAGCCTACCAAAAGCAGCTTGCCGAAGTGCAATCGGGCTCTATTACCGCAGCAGCGCAGTTCGGCAGCGCCAGCGCTCAGTTTGCCAGCGCCCAACAGACCATCGATTCCAACAAACAACAGCTGGCGGATGCCCGTTCTCAGTACGAAAGCTCGCGTGAAGAGGCTCTTTCCAAAGCGAATGTCGATGCCTTGGTGGACAAGGAAACGCTAGCAGGCATTATTAAAGCCCAGGATTTTTCGATGCCGGCTGGCTATCTTGATAGCGGCTCGGACGATCAGTGGCTGTTGCGTGTGGGCGACAACATCTCTTCCATTTCCGACCTGCGCTCGCTTTTGCTTGCCGACATCGATGGGGTGGGTGAAATCCGCCTTGCCGATGTTGCCGACATCACCGAAGTTGACAATGTCGGAGATCAGTACATGCGTATCAACGCCAAAGATGGCGTATTGCTTTCGGTGTTCAAGAATTCCACTGCTTCTACGAGCGAAGTCTCTGCAGATACCCGAGCAGCGCTTACCAAAATTGAACAGGCCAATCCCGGCTTGCATCTAACTGTGGTGAGTGACCAGGGGTCTTTCATTGCGCTGTACATCAACTCTATTTTGCAGTCGCTGCTTTTGGGCGCGCTTCTTGCCGTGGTGGTACTCATCGTTTTCCTTCGCGATTGGCGTCCCACGCTCATCATGGCTTTCAGCATTCCCTTCTCAGTGCTCTGCGCCTTGGTGGTGATGTACTTCTCGGGCATCTCGCTGAACATTATGTCGCTTGGCGGTATTTCCATCGCTATTGGCATGCTGGTAGATAATTCGATTGTTGTGCTGGAGAATATCTATCGGCTGCGCAGCCGCGGCATTCCGCCTGCTCGCGCAGCCGTTCAGGGTGCGAAGCAGATCTCGGGCGCGGTAATTGCTTCCACGCTTACTACCATTTGTGTATTCTTGCCCATCGTGTTTACTACGGGCATGGTGAACCAGCTGATGCTGCCCTTCGCGCTGACCATTGCCTACGTGCTTACCGCGTCGCTGCTTATCGCGTTGACCATGGTTCCCGCTGCTTCTTCGTTCCTGTTCAAGAACTATATTCCTCGCCGCAACAACTGGTTTGAGACGCTGCAGACGAAATACGCTCGTTCGCTGGCATTCTTCTTGCGTCATAAGGCGTTGCCTCTTGTGGTGTCGGTAGTGCTTTTGGCTGTTGCAGTGATTGGCGTGGTGAACATGGGTATCACTATGATCCCCACCATGACCTCGAAAACGGCAACGGTGACAGTGACCATGCCTGAAGATACCGACAAGGAGACGGCGTATGCTACGGCGGATAAGGTTATGGACGAAGCCATGGGCATCGACGGAGTGAAATTCGTTGGCGCTATGGACGGAACGTCTTCGACCTCGATGGTTGCTAGCGATATTTCCAGCAGTAGCAGCAGCGACAAGTTCCACCAGGTGTTCACGTTCTACGTACAGACCGACAGTTCAGTGACCACCGAAGGCCAGGTGCTTTCGATTTTGGATCAGCTACAGCAGCGTACTTCTGGCCTGAACTGCGAAGTGATTACCGATGCTTCTTCTTCCGAGGCGATGAGCTCTATGACCGGCAGTGGGCTTTCGCTGAGGATCCAAGGTCCCGATCAGGATGAGCTGGTGCGTATCAGCGAAGATGTGATGGGGATCGTTGGCCAGGTGGAGGGCTATACCGAAATCGAAAACGGCATGGAAGATGCTGCGACCGAGCTTCACCTGGGTGTCGATCGCGACAAGCTTACCAAGGACGGCTATACGGTTGCTCAGTTGTATAGCGATTTGGCGAAAAAGCTTTCCGAAAGCGCCGATGCGCCTTCCATGACGCTCGATGGCAGCAAGATGAATGTGTCTGTAGTGGATAAGACAAACCCTGTTACGGTAGACAATCTTCTTGATACCGAGATTGAGATAACCAATCAGCAGACGGGCGATACCACCACGCACAAGCTTCGCGAGTTCGCTAAGGTTGAGCAGGGAGTTGCCTCTCCCACGATGATTCATGTGAACTCAACCCGTGCTATTACGGTGACGGCCGATGTCGAAGATGGTTACAACAATGCTTTGCTTGCGCGCGATCTGCAGACCAAGCTCAAGGATTATCAGCTGCCCGAGGGCTACACCATTCAAACCAGTGGCGAACTGGAAAACATCAACACAATGCTTTCTCAAATGATGCTGCTTCTGATTTTGGGCTTTGTGCTGATTTACCTTGTTATGGTGGCGCAGTTTCAGAGCTTGCTTTCTCCTTTCATCGTGATCTTGACTGTCCCCCTTGCCTTTACCGGCGGTTTGTTCGGTTTGGTGGCAGCCGGCGAACAGTTGAGCATGCTTTCGCTGCTGGGCTTCGCGGTGCTTATGGGCACGGTGGTGAATAACGGCATCGTGTTCGTTGACTATGTGAACCAGCTGCGCCGTGGTGGCCTGTCGAAGCACGATGCCCTGGTGGCTGCGGGACGTACCCGCATGCGCCCCATCATGATGACGGCAATTACCACCATCTTCGCTATGTTGCCGATGGTGTTCAGCGATGCGGTGGGATCGTCGATGCAGCGCGGCATGGCGGTTGTGGTTGTGGGCGGCTTGCTGTACGCCACGTTCATGACGCTGTATGTGGTGCCGGTTATGTACGGCATCCTGTATCGTCGCGTTCCTCGCGAGGTTGATTTGGGCGATGAGTCTATCGACGACGATCCAGGCGATGCTCAAGCATATTTGGAGGCAATGCAGAATGCCCGTGCTTTAGCTGGAGTTAAGCCAAGAGTGGCCAATGCAGGTTCGGGAGGGAGTGCCGGAACAGCTTCGTGACAGGCACGGCTTTCGCAGAGGCAACCATTCACAATCCCCTCATCATTTGGGGTTTCTTTGGGGGAAGAAGGAATGAACGTGTTACAGCATTGTGACGTTTTTGCTTGGGTATCCTGCTAGAATAAAGAAAGATAATAAGCGAGGCGCAGGGGCGCTTCGATACTGGGGCCTTTGCCGTATGGCGAAGGAGAAAGAGGGGCGAGAGCTATGAAGCAGTACAGGCGCGTATTTGCAGCACTCGATGGCGGCAGCACTCAGCAGGAAGTAGCCGAGCGCGCAATTCAGATTGCGAAGCTCAACCATGCCGAATTGATGTTCGGCCATGTAGTAGATTCGGTTCCCGATTCCTTGACGGGCACCGACTACAAGGAGCTTGCTGAAACGGTTCGCAACCGTTTGGTCGATTCCTTGGGCGATACGCTGAAGTCAGCCGAGGAAGATCCAGACATCCCTTCCGTAGAGGTTGTCGTTAAGGTTGGTCGCATTCAGGAAACCATCCATAACCTGATGATCAAGCCGTTCGAGCCCGAGCTGGTTATCTGCGGTGAGCGCGGTCTTTCGAACATCACCTACGTATTCGTTGGCAGCGTTTCCACTTATCTGATCAGGAACCTTCGCTGCGACGTTCTTGTTGTAAAGCAGGATTAGCCGGTTGCGCTGATCTACGATCAGCGCAACATGCTCCTGAGACGCGACGATGCTGCGCGGGATTCTGGCGGCATAGGGAAACCTCAAGGCCTGCAGGGCGGCGCGAAGGCCTGCCCTGCAGGCCTTTCGCTTCCCCTGCACTCGCCAGAATCCCGCTCGCTGATTTACTGGCGCATACCCGGATTTTCGTTAACGCCCTTGAGGGCGTTTTTTATTGTAGGGATAGGTGCCGTTTTCCCACTTATATATTCAGGTAATTATCCGCAGTAAATGAAAAAAATCGCTGGGTATTTCCTGCGTTCTGCTTGTAGGGAAAACGGCACCTATCCCTATATTCACTGGCTCTGCACGCTCTCGAATGCAATCGTTGGGGGACTTGGTCTAAAATAAAGAATAGTGCGCCCGCGCGGTGCATTCTAAACACGCTAGAGTGGCCAGCAACCTGCTGGCTGAAACGTTACACACAGAAAGGCATGGCATGCAGCGCAACCATTACGATTTCCTTATCGTTGGCGCTGGCATCACGAGCGCCGTTTTTGCTCATGAAGCCGCCAAGATCGGCAAGACCTGCTTGGTCATCGACCGCCGCGATCACATTGCAGGCAACATCTACACGGAAGAAATCGATGGCATCAACGTGCATAAGTACGGTGCCCATATCTTCCATACGTCGCTTCGTCCCGTTTGGGATTACGTAAATCAGTTCGCCGAGTTCAACAACTATGTGAACTGCCCTGTTGCCAGCTACAAGGACGAGTTGTACAACTTGCCGTTCAACATGAACACCTTCTCGAAGATGTGGGGAATCAAGACTCCCGCTGAAGCGAAGGAAATCATTGAGCGCCAGAAGCAGGAAGCAGCCGAGCAGATTGGCGAAGGCGAGCCCTCTAATCTCGAGGAACAGGCGCTTTCGCTTATCGGAAAGGATGTATTCGAGAAGCTGATCAAGGGCTACACCGAAAAGCAGTGGGGCAAGAGCTGCACAGAGCTGCCCGCTTCCATCATCAAGCGCCTGCCTGTTCGTTTCATCTACGACAACAATTATTTCAATGACCGTTGGCAGGGCATCCCCATGGGCGGTTACACTGCTATGGTTGAGCGCATGTTCGGCGATACGGAAATTTTGCTGAATACCGAGTATCGTGAGTTCGTTGCTGAAAACGAAGGTATTGCCGACCGCGTTATTTACTGCGGCACCATCGACGCTTACTTCGATTATCAGCTTGGCGCGCTGGAGTATCGTTCTTTGCGCTTCGAATCCGAGCGTATTGAATGCGAGAATTGGCAGGGCAACGCGGTGGTTAACTACACCGAGCGCGAGGTGCCCTTCACGCGCATTATCGAGCACAAGCACTTCGAGTACGGCACTCAGCCAACCACCATCATTACGCGCGAGTATCCCGCAAACTGGGAGCGCGGCGACGAGCCGTACTATCCTCTGAACGACGAGCGTAACAGCGCTCTGTACGAGCAGTACGTTGAGCTCGCCAAGCAGGAAGGCAACGTGGTGTTCGCTGGCCGTTTGGGTGGATACAAGTACTACGATATGGACAAGGCCATCGACGCGGCATTTGATTTGGTGGATGCTGAACTTGGCGTTGACCTGAGAAAATAGGATTGATCTCCATTTTCTTGCATTGATATGTTGCGAGCCTGGTATGGTTGCCGGAAAGGGCAGCTGGCCAGGCTCGCTGTGATTTGTGCCTAGCGAGAACGTTGGCGCCGCTGTGTTGGGCACGCCGTTCGGTTGAAAGGAAAACGTATGAGACTGATAGGGATACTTGCCTCCGCTGCTTTGGCGTGCACGTTGGCGGGTTGCGCAGCTCCGCAACAACAACCCGACCACTCTCAGCTCAAGGTGAATGATGCGGGCGTTTCTTCGGATGGCGGTGCCCAAAGTGGCGAAGGAGCCGAAGGGGGCGTTTCTTCTGCGGAGGAAGCTAAGCCGACGGCAAGCGAGTTGCGTGCGAAGCTGGATATAACGGAAGACTATCGTTCCGACCTCAACCACGGCGAAAAGGGTGCCAGCTATCAGAAGTACATCGTGCTGCACGACACCGAAGTGGATAGCAGCGCGGCTTCTATCGTTAATTCATGGGAGAGCAGTGGCAACAAAGTGGCCTCGCAGTTCATCGTGAATAAAGACGGATCTATCGTGCAATGTGTGCCGATGGATGCCATTGCCCATCATGCCGGCTATGGCGACGCAGGTCACAACAGCGAGTATGGCGTGCCAGAAGATGGACGCGACGACAAAAGGGGAACCACTAAAGCTCCTTCGAAGAGCATTACCGATTACGGTATGAATTCGTATTCTATTGGCATCGAAATAGTGCATGTGGGCGGGCAGGGCGCCTATCCCGAAGCGCAGCTTGAAGCGATTGACGGGCTTATTGCCTATATCGATGCGTATTACGGCAGCGAAAGCACCATCATCGACCACAAGATGTGGCGTTCTGGCAACTCTGACACCTCGGCTGAATTCGCAACGTATTTAGTTAATTACCGCGATCATCGTACGCATAACTAGCCGAACAGGAAAATAGGGGCAGGTATCGGATTCCCGCTTTCGCCGTAGCGCACAAAAGCAAGGCTTCGTATGCGAGTTTTGAACCGCCTCCCGTTTCTTTATGTCCAAGAAGCGGGAGGCAGTTCGTTCATTGCGGGCGCGGACCTGTATGCTGGCTGGAAAACGGTACCTGTCCCTATATTCCCGCCTGTTCGTGGAGAGTTTTATGCGCTTGCCGAAGCCATTTCATTCAACGTAAAAAGCGAGTAAACTAATGTGGCTTATAGCTATGCGCTTCGACTGCTGCTCTGAGGGGTATCGGGCGGTATGCGCCGTAGGTGCATAGTCGGCAATTGATACATTTCGCGCTTTTGCGCTTGCTGTTTGCTTGTTTGAAAGGGAGCCCAATGGCAGACAAGGTCGCAGTACTCATACCTTGCTACAACGAAGCCGTGACCATCGGCAAGGTGGTGGACGACTTCAAGCGCGTCCTGCCCGACGCCGACATCTACGTCTACGACAACAACTCCAAGGACGGCACGGCCGACATCGCCCGCGAGCACGGCGCCATCGTGAAGTTCGAGGGGCGCCAGGGCAAGGGCAACGTCGTCCGCTCCATGTTCCGCGACATCGACGCCGACTACTACCTGATGGTCGACGGCGACGACACCTACCCCGCCGAGGCAGCGCCGGCGCTCCTGGAGCCGCTGCGCGCCGACCGCGCCGACATGACGGTGGGCGACCGCCTGTCCAACGGCTCCTACGGCGAGGAGAACGACCGCGCGTTCCACGGCTTCGGCAACGACCTGGTGCGCTGGCTGATCAAGAAGATCTACGGCTTCGCCTTCGACGACGTCATGACGGGCTACCGCGCGTTCAACCGCGTGTTCGTGAAGACCATGCCGGTGCTCTCCGAGGGCTTCCAGATCGAGACGGAGATCTCCATCCACGCGGTGGACAAGCGCTGGCGCATCGAGGACGTGCCGATCGACTACCGCGACCGCCCCGAGGGCAGCTACTCGAAGCTGTCCACCTTCGGCGACGGCGCGAAGGTGCTGCGCGCCATCACGAGCCTGTTCAAGGACTACCGCCCGCTGGCGTTCTTCGGCTGGCTGGCCCTGATCCTGCTGGTGCTGGCCGTGGTGGCGGGCATCCCCGTCGTCGCCGAGTACGCGGCCACCGGCCTGGTGCCCCGCATCCCCACGATGCTCGGCAGCCTGGCGCTCGCCGGCTGCGGCGCCCTCTCCTTCGTGACGGGACTTATCCTGGACACGGTCGCCAAGAGCCACCGCCGCCAGTGGGAGATCGACGTGTACAAGGCGATGAACGGCTTTTACCGCGAGTAGCCGCAGGGGCTTTGCCCCAGGCTTTTGTAGAATGAAAATAGTAGTTTCACTAGAGAAGGAGTGCGCTCATGGAGGCATATAAGAAAGAATTCATCGAGTTCATGGTGGAAAGCCAGGTGCTCAAGTTCGGCGAATTCACGCTTAAGAGCGGGCGCAAATCTCCCTTTTTCATGAATGCCGGCGCCTATGTTACGGGTGGTCAGCTGAAGCGCTTGGGCGAGTACTACGCTCGTGCCATTCATGACAACTTCGGCCTGGATTTCGATATGGTATTCGGTCCTGCATACAAGGGCATTCCGCTGGCTGTTGTTACCGCCATTGCTTTGGAGGAGCTGTACGGCAAGGAAGTTAAGTACTGCTGCAACCGCAAGGAAGTGAAGGACCACGGCGCCGATGCCGGCAACCTGTTGGGTGCCGAGCTTCACGACGGCGACCGCGTGATCATGGTTGAAGACGTTACCACGTCGGGCAAGTCTATCGATGAAACCTACCCCATCCTGAAGGGTGCCGCTGATGTTGAGGTTAAAGGCCTGATTGTCTCCCTGAACCGTATGGAAGTTGGCAAGGGTGGCGTGAAGACCGCGCAGAAGGAAGTCCAGGAAAAGTATGGCTTCCCTGTAGCTTCCATCGTAAGCATGGCTGAAGTTACCGAGCTCCTGTACAACCACGAAGTTCAGGGCGAAGTGGTGATCGACGATACGTTGAAGGCTGCACTCGATGCTTATTACGAGCAGTATGGTGCCAAGGAAGCGTAGATTTCAGCCGAATTGGTTTTTTTTGGAGGCGTCCGCATGGCGGGCGCCTTTCTTGTTTCTGATTTTGGGTTGCTGGTCATGATACTCCGCGCGTTTTCGCGGGATTTGCCCTGTTGCGGCGATCGGACCCATTGCAAAAAACAAAAAACTCGGTATCTTTGCAACTTTTTTGCGATTAGGGGCTCTTCTCGGTTCCTTCAGGCTTGAAATATGCCATTTTTGCTGCGTTTTTGTGCCGCGATTCGCGATTGGGGAGCTCGCAGCAATTGCCAATCGCAAAAAAGTTGTAATTCGGACCGATATTTTGTTTCTGGGCTCCTGGGAGGGTCCCCGAGACAGCGCTGGGATGTTGCGGGCTCGATGCGGAACGGGGGTTGAACCTGATACGGTGCTGGGTCGTTGTGGGCCCGATGCGGAGTGGGGGTGGATCTGGCGCGGGGCGGGGTTGACTCGATGCAGCGCCAGGGTATTGCTCAGCCGCGGCGCCTGGGTGCTGTCCGGGTACCGTGCCAAGGTGTTGCCCGGGTGCGGCATCGTGATGTGGCCCCATTGCCGTGCTAGGGAACTGTTTGGGCGCGGCATCGTGATGTGGCCCGAGCGCGGCGTTGCGAAACACGGGCGGCGCCGCGGGTTTGGGCGCTTGCTCGTGTATTGTGTCGTGTTATTGCTTTCTCTTAAAATAAGTAACGCCACGTTACTAAAGTTGGTTTTCCGCCACAATGGGCGCAGAGAATTTGTAGAAGAACAGGCAAGGAGCCCCCCTATGAGCAATCTTTTGGATACCCCTAAGTTGGGTTTTGGCTGCATGCGTTTGCCCCTTACTGACCCCAAAGATCAGAAGAGCATCGACATCGAGCACTTGAAGAAGATGGTCGATGCGTTCATAGAGGCTGGCGGCACGTATTTTGATACCGCCTATGTCTACCACGAAGGCGAATCGGAAGTTGCCATGCGCAAGGCGCTGGTGGAGCGCTATCCGCGCGATTCGTTCACCATTGCAACCAAGTGCTTGGCTTGGGCTCAGCCTACCGCAGAAGACGCTAAAGCATGTTTGGATACTTCGCTCAAACGCCTGGGCACTGACTACATCGATTTCTACCTGCTGCATAACATGGGCGGTGCGCGCACGGCGAAATTCGATGAGTACGGAATGTGGGAATGGGCCGCGCAGAAGAAGGCCGAAGGCATTATCAAGCACCTGGGTTTCTCGATGCATGACAACGCCGAAATGCTGGACAAGTTGCTCACCGATCATCCCGATATGGATTTTGTCCAGCTGCAGGTGAATTACCTTGACTGGGAAGACCCTGTGGTGGAATCGCGCAAATGCATGGAAGTTGCGCAAAAACATGGTGTGCCCGTGGTGATTATGGAGCCCGCCCGCGGAGGTCGCTTGGCGGACTTGCCGGAACGCGGTGCAAGTGTGCTGAAGGCGGCCGACCCCGACAAGAGCGTGGTTTCGTGGGCCTATCGATTCTGCTACAACCTGCCCAATGTTATAAGCGTGCTCTCGGGCGTATCGACGTTGGAGCAGATCCAGGAAAACGTGCGCGAATGGAAGGCGAACGAACCCTTATCCGCCTCCGAAGAAAAGGCGCTGGGCGATGCGGTTGATGCTCTGAAGAGCGTGGGGTTGATCCCTTGCACCAACTGTCGCTATTGCGTGAAAGACTGCCTCGCTGGCGTGAATATTCCCGAAGCCTTGGGTTTGCTGAATTTGGAAAAGATGACCGAGAATCGCGAATTTGCGAAGAGTCAGTACGCCTGGCAAACCCGCGACGGTCGCGCTTCCGCCTGCATTCAATGCGGCGCCTGCGAGGACATGTGCCCGCAAGGCATCAACATCATCGAGCTGCTCGAGGATGCCGCCGACTTCTACGAGTAGGGCGGGAGAAAAGGACAGGTACCAGATTCCTGCCCAACGAGCAGGGCCCCGCTTACGATGTAGTTCGCAAGTGAGACCCTGCTTTTGTTCGTTATGACATAAGTGGAATCTGGTACCTGTCCTTATATTCCCGGTATCTAAAACGTTAAAAACGCGTTCGGGTGTAACTTCTGAATTAACAACGGTTCAGGTGAATTTTTCATTTGCAGCGCTGATGTTAAAACGGTTTGAGAACTCGATTTTCAGCTCCAGATTTCCTCTTCGATGGCGCAATACTAGCGCCGTGCCCGTCGTCTACGCGTACTCATAGGCGACGGGCTGGTTCGAAAGAAGAAGAGGAAAGAGGAAGAACCGAATGGAACAAAAAGCTTGGAACGCAAAGCGCGTTGGAATGGTGCTTTTGGCTTTGGTGATGGCCGCAAGCGCTTTGCTGTTCGCTACGGGGTGCTCATCGCAGAGCAATCAAAAGGAGTCGAGCGACCCCATCACGATGGTTTGGCTGCCTGATAATTCGTCTGCCGACCTTACCCAGTCTCGCGAGGCTATCGGCGATGTGATCAAGGAAGCAACCGGCCGCGACGTTGAGCTGATGACTACCACCGATTACAACGTAGCCATCGAGGCGATTTCTTCCGGTTCTGCTCAGATGGCGCTGCTTGGCGCTGAGGGCTACGTCCAGGCAAATTCAAAGAACGATGCTGTGCAGGCCGCTTTCACCAACAGCGATGAAAACGGAGCGCTCGACGGCGCTTGCTACTACAGCCGCATTTGCGTCCCTGCCGACCAGGCCGCTAACTACAAGGACGGCGACGGCTATTCCCTTGACAAGCTCAAAGGCAAGAAGTTCTCGTTCGTATCCGCAACGTCCACTTCGGGTTTCAAGGTCCCCTCTAGTGCCATTATGAAGAAGTGCGGTGTTGAGTCTTCCGACGACCTTCTGCAGGACGGCACGTTCTTCAGCAAGGTAATGTTCGGCGATTCCCACCAGGGCTCTGCGGTAAACCTGCTTTCTGGTCAGTCTGATGCTGCTGCATTCGACGACGTTGACGTAGACATGTACCTCGACCTGGTATCTGGCAGCGCAAATGCTCCCGGCGCCGTATACAAGGTAAAGGATGATGCAGTTGCACCATTTGACTCGGTTCGTGGCAAGGAATTCACCATCATCGGCATCACTCCTGTGCTGAACGCACCGTTCTGCTACAACACCGATAAGCTTTCCGATGATGAGCAGAAGAAGATCACCGAGGCATTCTGCTCTGCTGAAACCGCATCCAATAAGGAAATCTTTGCCGATCCTGACGACGAGAACGCCAAAGCGATCTTTGACAAGGACTCCGATAAGACCTGCTTCGTTGCCTGCGATGATGCATGGTACAACCCAATTCGCGAGCTTGGTGCATAAAGCATGGAGCAACGTCAGGAACTGCTGACCGTTGAGCACCTGACGAAAAGCTACGACGGCAAGGGGAAAGCGCTACACGATGTGTCGCTTTCCCTTGGTCGTGGCGAATTCGTCACGGTTATCGGGCCTTCGGGAGCAGGCAAATCCACATTCTTACGCTGCATCAATCGCCTTATCGATGCTTCGGAGGGAAGTATCGAATTTGACGGGCGCGAGATCACCTGCATGAACAAGCGTCAGATGCGCGAAGCCCGTCGCGATATCGGGATGATTTTTCAGCACTACAACTTGGTACATCGAGCCACCGCAATCGAAAACGTTTTGCAGGGGCGTTTGGGGTACTTGTCGGACTTTCGTGGCATCTTCGGTTTATACAGTGAAGAAGACAAGCGTAGCGCGTTCGAGCTGCTGGACAAAATGGGCCTTGCTGAATTTGCTTATCAGCGCGCCGACCAGCTTTCCGGCGGACAGCAGCAACGAGTGGGCATTGCGCGTGCGCTGGTGCAGGATCCGCTCTTGATGCTGTGCGACGAGCCTATTGCGAGCCTTGACCCGAAGTCTTCACGCGTGACGATGGAAATGCTTCGTTGGGTGTCCGATGAGTTGGGCGTTGCATGCCTGGTGAATTTGCACCAGGTTGACTACGCCATCGAGTATTCCGACCGCATCGTTGCGCTGAAGAAGGGCGTCAAGGTGTTCGATGGTACGCCTGATGAGCTGGATGCGAAAATCATTTCCGACATTTACGGCACGCCGTACGTGCACGAGGGTGCGCATGGCGTGGAGGAAGAAAACGCAGGCGCGAGGGGCGCGGATGCGAGAGGCTCACGAGTGGCGGGCGCTTGCATGCCTGTCGCCGGAGCGGCTGGCGCGGGCGCGGGAAGTGCTGGCGGAGCACTCGAGGCGGCCGCGGGCGCGGCGGGGCGAGGAACCGGCGCAGAAAGGCAAGGTGCAGCTGCGGTAGATGCCGCCGAGCTCGATCGGGCGGCCGTGGCTGCGGTGATCGAAGAGGCAAAGGCTGTCACGCGAGCGAATGCCGAGATGGCTGGAGAGGCGAAGCCCGTTGCACGGGCGCATGCTGGCAAGCCGCAGTTGCGGACTGACGACGCTCCTCATGTTGAGGTGGGCGCATGACCATCAAGTTTGCGAAGGCAACAGCCTCCGACGAAGGCCGCTCGGCGGTTTTCGCCGGCAATGAAACCAGGGCGGCAGCGGAGGCCTATACCGCTCGTTGGTTCTTTCGGAAGCGAACGCTGTGCATTGTGGGGTTGGTGGCGGGCTTTCTTGCCATCAACGCGCTTTCCGGTGCGTATGTCGATTTCGACTTTATGGAGGCGGCAGCCGATATCCCTGGTGGTCTTGCCTGGATGGCGGTGAACTTCTTGCCAAGTGCCGCATCACTTGAAAAATTGCCGCAGATTATGCCTGCGCTTCTTTCCACGGTGCTCGACTCGATTGCTGCCAGCACCACGGCGGCGCTGCTTGCCTATGTGGTTGCGGTGCTTGGGTCGCGTTCGGTGGGACTCGGCGGCGTGGCGCAGGTTTTGGCGCGCGGTATCGCATCGCTGTTCCGTAACATTCCCGTTGTTGCCTGGGCTTTTATCCTTTTGTTCTCGTTCCATCAAAGCGAGTTCACCGGCTTTCTGGCGCTGTTCCTAGGCAGCTTCGGTTACCTGACCCGTTGCTTTTTGGAAAGCATCGACGAAATAAGCTCGGGTACCATCGAGGCGCTTCGGGCCACGGGCGCGAGCTATTTGCAGGTTGTGGCGCAGGGAGTAATTCCCCTTTCGGTCACTTCAGTAGTGAGCTGGATGCTGTACATGGTGGAGACCAACATTCGTGACGCCACTCTGGTGGGCATCCTTACCGGTACGGGCATCGGGTTCGTGTTCAACCTGTTTTACAAGAGCTTCCGCTATGACGTGGCGGGCTTGGTGATTCTGCTGATCGTGGTGGTTGTTATCTGCTGCGAAAGCGTTTCCAACTATGTAAGGAGGCGCATCCTATGAGTCAGTTTGCTAAAGAAGGCGCAGCTTACCAGCCTGTAGATCATCAGGGCAAGGCTTGTGAAGGCGCGGCTTGCGCCGGAGCGCGCGTTTCGCGAACCGGCAAGATTAAGACGCGCTGCATGAACAAGTCGAATGCGGTGCTTGGGGCAACGCTGGGCTTACTGGCAGCGGTAACGGTGTTGACCTTCGTGCTGATGGATTATGGCGACACACCTCTTTTGGAGGCAACGTCAAATGCTCTGGGCGACTCTGCAACCATGCTTACGCAGCCAGGACTCGGCGGGCATTTCACCCTTCCCGATTTAGTGGACGGCCTCTTCGTTTCATTAGCTCTTGCAACGCTCACCACGGTGCTGGGTGCGGTTATCGCTTTCGTTTTGGGACTTTGCGCGGCCATGAACCTGTCGAACCGCGTGGCTTCGAACGCCATCAAGGCGGTTATGTCGCTGTTCCGCGCCGTTCCCACCATCTTATGGGTGCTTATCTTCACGGTTGCTATCGGGCTAGGCCCCGAAGCAGCGGTGGCGGGCCTCTTGTTCCACGGCATTGCGTACCTGACTAAGGCTTATTCAGAAAGTTTCGAAGAGGTTGACCCCGGCGTGGTGGAAGCCCTGCGCGCCTCGGGCGCTTCATGGTGGCAGGTGGTGTTTTCCGCTGTTGTACCCGAAAAGCTGTCTGAGATTCTTTCCTGGACATTCATTCGCTTCGAAATCAACTTCGTCAACGCTGTTGCCGTGGGCGCCGTTGCGGGCGCGGGTGGCATCGGCTATCAGCTATTTTTGGCGGGCAGCTTCTATTACGACATCCATGAAGTGGGCCTAATCGTGTACTTCTGCTTCGCGGTTGCCGTTGCGCTGGAGCTTCTTTCGACTCAATTGCGCAAGCGCTTCATCGTGCAGAACTAGGAGAAAAGATGAACAGAAAAGAACGTACACGCATTTTGGTGGAAGGCAGTCGCAAGGTCCTTTCCCGTATGGCGTGCGAAGCGGAACAGCTTTATGCCGTTGCGATGGTGAGGGAACCCACAGAGGAGCTGGTGATGCTGAAGGTGCGCGAGGGAGCTCAGTGCAGCCTGTTTTATCTGGGCGAAGCGCTTATGACCTCGTGCGCAGTTCGCATCGGTGGCGCCCATGGCTACGGCATGGTGCTGGGAGAGGACCGCAAGAAAGCTCGTGATTTGGCGATTGTCGATGCGGTGTATGCCGTAGGCGGCAACGAGATTTTACTGCTGGCTTGGGAAGAGATGCTCGAGGAAGAGCGGCAGCGTTTGGCTGAAGCGGAGCAAAAGCGCGCGGAGGCGTTGCTCCGTACCCAGGTGGATTTTTCGACGATGGAAGTTTAAGGATGATTGCGAATAATATAGAAACCCATGTGGCCCAGCGCGCGTTTCGGCAGGTGCTGGAAGTCTTTGCTCGCCCTGGCACCGTTGGGCAGGTTGATGCTTTTCCGAAAAGCGGCGAGACTGCGCCAGTGCCGGGCTGTTTTGAAACAGCGGTGCGCCTTTTTGTTGATCAGGCGGTGACCTTTTGCTCGGTTGGGCCCGCATCGCAGGATGTTGCTCGTTGGCTGACCGTGCAAACCCACGCAAAGCAGGCTCACGCGCAAGGGGCCGATTTCGTGTTGGCCCCCGTGGCAAGCGACGCGGTTCATGCTGAAGCGATTGCCCAGGCAAAGCCGGGCACGCTTGAGGAACCGGAAAGGGGCGCCACGGTTGTTTTGCTGGTCGATTCCATCTCCACAGCTCCCGCCAAGGACTTAACGTGCTTTGAGCTTTCGGGGCCTGGCATCGAAAAGACCGCCGAACTGTATGTAAGCCAAGCGGAATGGGCGCATGCTCGCGCGGAGCGGGCCGATGAGTACCCCTGCGGCATCGAGATCTTGCTTGTTGACGGCGAGGGCAACGTGGCGGCGCTTCCTCGTACCACCCGCATCGAAAATACGTTCACCTGCTTGGGCGGAAGAAAAGGGGAGGTGGCGTAATGGGGTACGTTGCAGTACGTGGCGGCGGCCTTGCCATCGAAGAAAGCCTTAAGCTCCTTGAGCGCGAGCGCGTTGAAGGCTCGGATGGCGTTTCTGCCGACGCGGTGGAAGATGCGTTTCCCGGTCTTGTGGAACAGGTGATGGGCGAAGCCTCTCTCTACGCGCCTCGCCTTGCTGCAGTGGCATTGAAGCAGGCACAGGGCTCGCCCGAAGAGGCGGTGTTTCTGCTGCGCGCGTTTCGCTCGACGCTTGAACGCCCGTATGTCTCGCGCGAGATCAAGGGCGAAAACATGGCGGTTGAGCGTCGTATCTCGGCGGCTTTCAAGGATGTTCTTGGAGGTCAGCTGCTGGGGGCAACGCGCGATTATTCCCACCGCTTGATTCGCTTCGATTTGGAGCACGAGACCGACGAAGATGCGGCGAAGGTGCGCCGTGCTTACGACGATGAGCTGGATGCGGAATGGGCGGCGCTCAGCGAAGAGGAGCGCGAGGAACATCGTGCTGCTGCGGCGAAGCTGAAGCATAAGCCGAAGGTGCTGGGCTATCTGCGCGAAGAAGGCTTGATCGATGAATGCGCCGAAAACAACGAGGCTCCTGTTGACGTGACCATGGAGCCGCTGGTGTTTCCTGCGCCACGGTCAGCGCGTTTGCAGACGTTGGCCCGCGGCATGACCCAGGGCGTAACTACCTTAGGGTATGCGGCCATTAGGGGCTTTGGCCCTTCGCACCCTACGGTGGGAGAATTGCGCTGCGGTTCGGTTGAAGTGCTGGTAGACCACCCTTTGGCTGATGATGCCAGCGAAGACGACGCCTACTACCTGGGCAACATTCCTGTGACGGAAGTGGAAAGCGTGTTTGCGGTGGATCGCTCCAGGGAAGGCAAGTCGCAGATGGGCTTCAAGGTGGGGTACGGCATGGTGATGGGGCGTCAAGAGACGAAGGCAATTGCGATGAGCGTTCTTGATTTCTGCCTTGAGCAGGGCGACAAGCGCTACCCAACGCAGGACGAGGAATTCGTTTTATACCACGTGGACGGCGTTGAGGCTACCGGCTTCGTTTCTCATTTGAAGTTGCCGCACTACGTAACGTTCCAATCAAAGCTTTCCAGTGTGCGCTCAACCGTGAAGGGGGATGGGCAGTAATGTGCCAGCTCTATAACTTTGCCTTTTTCGATGAGGCATCGAAGCGCGAGATTCGCCGCGCCATTATCAAGGGTGTTTCCATTCCGGGCCATCAGATTCCCTTCGCTTCGCGCGAAATGCCTATTGGCCGAGGTTGGGGCACGGGCGGCTTGCAGATAACGTTGGCGCTTATTGGTCAGGGCGACGTGCTGAAGGTGATCGATCAAGGCGCCGATGACAGCGTGAATGCGGTGAACATAAAGAAGCTCGTGGTCGAAACCACTGATGTTGAGGTCACCGAGAAAACGCAGCATGCAACCCTTGTCCAATCCCGCCATCGCATCCCAGAACAGCCGCTTTCGGCAGATCAGATACTTGTTCTGCAGGTTCCGATGCCCGAGCCCCTGCGAAATTTCGAGCCAAGCGAGGCAAAAACGCGCGTGCTTCATGCCGAGGCAGACTACACCGGGGCGTGGCTGGGGCTGTTTGACCAGATCGTGCGCTATGGGCATACCGTCACCAACGCAGACCACCCGTGTTTGGTGGAAGGGCGCTATGTAATGGCCCCTTCGCCCATTCCCCGCTTCGACACGATGAGGCTTAACATGGCTCAGAACCTGACGCTTTTGGGTGCGGGTCGTGAAAAGAAGATCTATGCCGTCCCGCCTTTTACCCATGTTCATCCGCTCGATTTCGAAGATTACCCCTTTGCGGTAGAGAGCTTTGAGGGGGAGAGCTGTCGCCTGTGCGGTGCCACCGATGTGTACCTGGACGAATTGGTGGACGAGGAAACGGGCGAAACATATTACCAGTGCAACGACACGGCGTACTGCCAGCAAAGGCGAGAGGAGGGGCGCAATGAATAAGGTGCCCGTTATGGATGAAGAGCCCTTTTTGCAGGTGCGCCATGTGTCGAAGCGCTTTGGTGAAGGCTGCGACTATTGCTTGGGCGGTGGCGAGTTGGAGCGCAACATATGCCCAAAGTGCAAGACGGTGCATGCGGTTCGCGATGTGAGCCTGGATTTGTATCCCGGTGAAATTGTGGGGATCGTGGGTGAGTCGGGCAGCGGCAAATCCACTTTTATGCAGTGCCTGTACTTCGACCAGGTTGCCACTGCGGGCACAGTGCGTGCTGTTGCCTATGATGGCGGCGAGGCGAATTTGCTTGAGCTTTCCTCGCAGCAGAAGCGCAAGGTGCGCAACACGGTGCTGGGCATGGTGTACCAGAATCCGTATTTGGGCTTGCGCATGAACTTCTCCTCCCTTTCGAACATTGCTGAGCAGATGATTGCCGCTGGCAATCGCAGCGTGGAGTCGATGCGTGCTCGCGGCAATGAACTTTTAGGGAAGGTGAACATCCCCCTTTCGCGTGCAGGGGATGCGCCGGCAACGTTTTCCGGCGGCATGCAGCAGCGCGTTCAGATTGCCAAGGCGCTTTCGAACAACCCGCCCGTGTTGCTTTTGGATGAAGTTACCACGGGTCTCGATCTTTCCGTGCAGGCCAGCGTTCTTGATCTGATTCTGCAGATCAAACGCGATTTCGGTGTAAGCATGCTGGTGGTAAGCCACGATTTGGGAGTTATTCGCATGCTAGCCGATCGCACGTTCGTGATGCTGAATGGGCAAGTTGTGGAGCACGGTCTTACCGATCAGGTTTTGGAAGACCCTCAGCATTCCTACACTCAGCAGCTGGTGTATTCGCTGCTGTAAATGGGCCTCTTCGCCCGGTGGCGCTTTTACGAGCGCCGCATAGATTGATAACCCAATGCAAGGAGAAATGCATTTATGGAAGCAAATTCGCTTGTGATTCGCGGAGGTAATGTGGTTACCGAAGATGCGATTCTGCCCAACCACGACATCGTCGTTGAAAACGGAACCATTGCGCGCATTGCGCCGACGCTTGCCAATGCTCGCACGGTTGACGCGCAGCTTGACGAGAACACGTCGGGCATGGTGGTTGACAGGGAAACTGGTTTCCCTGTGGTGGATGCGCGTGGCGCCTATGTGGTTCCAGGCATGATCGATGTTCACTCCGATTACATCGAGTCGGTGGCATCGCCGCGACCGAGCGTTGTTATGGACCTGCCCACTTCGCTGTATAAGGTTGACCGTGAGCTGGTATCTCATGGTGTGACCACGATCTATCACTCTCTTTCGGTATACGGAGCTAAGATTTTCGACCACAAGCCCATTCGAAATTTCGAGAATGTGAGGAAGCTTGCCGAAAGCATTTTCTCTATGCGCGAAAGCGAAGAGCATGACCATCTTATTCGCCATCGTTTCCATTTGCGCCTAGAGCTTGATTCGGTCGACCGCGTGGATGAGGTGTACAACTACCTGCAGGATGGCAAAGTCGACTTGATCTCGTTTATGGATCATACGCCGGGTCAGGGTCAGTATCGGGATTTGCTGGTATTCAGCGACACCATCAAAGGGTACCGTGACGGTATTTCCGATGAAGAGGTCGCTGCTATCGTGATGGAGCAGCAGGCGGCCGACAAGATTGGTTCCGAGCAGCTAAGCGAGCTTGCCGAACTTGCTCACGAGCAGGGAGTTTCGCTTGCTTCTCATGACGATGATTCGAAGGAGAAGCTCGATTACATGGGCGCATTGGGCGCGTCGATTTCCGAGTTTCCCGTCGACATGGAAATAGCGCGCGATGCGCATGAGCGAGGTATGTTTACCTTGGCGGGAGCCCCGAACGTGATGATGGGGCATAGCCATTCGGGCAACCTTTCGGCGCGTGAGGGCGTAGCGCGGGGCGTGATTACCATGCTGTGCAGCGACTACTATCCGGCAGCTCTTATTGATGCGGTGTTCATTTTGCATCGTGAATGTGCTATGTCCCTTTCTGAAGCGTTTGCGTTGGTTACGGCAAATCCCGCTAAGGCGGTGGGCATCTATTCCGAAGTCGGCACGCTTACAGTTGGCAAGCGAGCGGATATTCTGTTGGTTCGCGAAATTGGATGCACGCCTGATGCGCGTATCACCACGCCGGTTATCACGCGCGCTTTCGTGGGCGGCAATTCGGTATATCGTTCGCATTATCCCGATCAGCCTCATGGTTACGATCGCTAGGAGAGGCTGCTATGGAAGAGCTTTTGAAGATCGACGATCTTTCCAAGTCGTTCGTGATGCATCGCGCGGGGCGTCATATCTTGGGGTGCCAGCACATCAGCCTTTCGCTTATGCCGGGCGAATTCGTGGGCATTACGGGGCGCAGCGGATCGGGCAAATCGACCATCCTGCGTTGCATCTACCGCACCAATTTGCCGGAGTCGGGCGCCATTTGGTACAACTCGGAATCGTTTGGAGCGCTTGATTTGTGCCAGGCGAGCGAGCGTCAGATGATCTACCTGCGCAAATACGAAATGGGCTATGTTTCGCAGTTTCTGAATGCCCTGCCGCGCCAAACCGCCTACGACATCGTATTGAAGAGCGCCCTGGAAACCTTCGGTGCCGATGAGGAGGAAAAGGCAATGTGGGAAACCGAGCGCATGCTACGCCATTTTGACATCGATGAATCGCTGTGGCTGCTGTATCCGCGTACGTTTTCTGGTGGCGAAAAGCTTCGCTTGAATATTGCTGCCGCCATGATCAAGCAGCCTCGTTTGCTGCTGCTTGACGAGCCTACTGCTTCATTGGATGCGGCGTCGAAGGTGAAGGTGCGTGAGCTGATCGAGCAGTTGAAGGCGCAGGGAACCACGATGTTAGGAATTTTTCACGACCTCGAGTTCATGGAGGGCCTGTGTGACTATGAGTTCAACATGCAAAAGGGGGAGATAGTGCAATGAGCGAATGGCAGGGCGTCAAAGAGCGTACCGCGCAGGCATTTCGGCAGGAGCCGCTGTGGGATTTGCTGGGGGTGCAGCCCGGTAGGGAATTCCGCGCCGACCTGCATGCACATACAACGCTTTCTGATGGGTCGGATTCGTTTTTGGAGCTGATGGGGAAAGCTCGCGTGCAGGGGGTTACCCATCTGGCGGTAACGAACCACGACACCACTGTCGGGCTTGATGCTATTCGGCAGCAGGCGGCAGAGCATGGATTCTCGGTTGTGTGCGGTGTAGAGATCAGTGCGTGGGACTCGACTGCAAAGCGGCGCGTGCATCTTGTGGGATTGGGCATGCCCGCCGATGCCCCGGCGGTGTGCGATTTGTGCTCGGATACCTTGGAGCGCCGCACCGCGAATACGGCGTGGCAGATGCGGCAGCTGCTTGACGCTGGCTACGATGTGGACGTTGAATATGCGGCGCAGCTGGCTGGACAGTCGACGGGGTTCTACAAGCAGCATCTGATGGCTGCATTGACCGATGCCGATTTCAGCAGCGCAGAGTATCAATTCCTGTACAAGACACTGTTCAAGGGCGGCGGTATTGCGCAGCGCGATATCGAGTACGTTGACATGTGCGATGCCGTGGCTGCTATTGCGGCTGACGGCGGGTTGCCAGTTTTGGCGCATCCCGGCCAGTTCGACAATTACGAGGCGTTGCCTGCGCTCGTTGATGCGGGGCTTGTTGGCATCGAGAAGTATCATCCCGATCACGACTATCGCGATACGCAGCTGTGCGAAGAGTTTGCTGCGCGTTACAGCCTGTTTTGCACGGGCGGCTCCGACTACCACGGACGCTTCGGCAAGGTGCCGTACCCTGGCTATCGCTTCATAGTGGACCAAGCGTTTTAGGGTGGGAAAATAGGGACGGGTATCAGATTCCCACTTACGCTACGGCGCACAAAAACAGGGTCTCGCCCGCGAGTTTTGAACTGCCTCCCATTTCTGCAGAAGACCCCTATAGGAAAAGCAGAACATTGTTTGTCCAACTATAGGGGTCTTCTGCATTTTGGGGTGCAGTTCACTTCGTCGCAGGCGAGGCTTCTTTTTTCGTTATAACTAGCTGGGAAAACGGGATCCGCCCCTATATTTTCGCTTATATGCCGAGGCCGCCCATGTTGTGGAAGCGCTTCTGCAGCATGTCGGTGGGATAGGCGGTATCGCAGAATTGTTCGATGGGATTCTGCGGCGGAATGCCATCGGTGCGGGCATCGGCGCGCAGCAAAACGATGATGGTCATGGCAATGTCGAGCGCCATGAAGATGGAAAGCGCTGCCGTTGCCGCACGGTACGGGGCGCCGGCGGTGTTTACATGGTTGAAGATGCGTTGGCATAATTGCAGGCCAACCTTTACCCACAGCACGCCAATGGTGCCCCAGATCAGGCAGTGGAAAACGTCGGTGCGCCCGTCAAAATTGAGGGGGATGTTCAGATAGCTCCATGCCACAACACCCCAGAATGTTTCCATGGCCCAGCTGGCGAAGTACTCAAGGCTGCCGCCCACGACGGCGCTTACCGTCAAAAGCAGTGGAACCCCTTTGTCCTGCAGGGGTTCGAGCAGCATGGTTAGCAGAACTGCCGCCAGCCCGTAGATGGGCGAAAACGGACCCCAGATGAAGCCGGCACGGCTTTCCAATTCGCCGAACGCCACAAGGTGCTGTAGCGTTTCACCCATAAGGCCAACGACGGACATGCCCATGAAAATCCACACCAGCTGTCCTGGATGTTCGGCAAGATGCGTTTGCTCGTGGGTTGCCGAAGCGGAATGACGGTTAAGTTCGCGAGCAAGTTTCACCACGGCAATCCTTTCGTTCGGGGTTTGTTATTCGCTGGCAGTGCGGTTCCCTTTAGGGGGGCACTGTGCTGTTCGGCGCTGGTGCGGTATCGGTTGTGTGAGGCCTCCTTTGAGGCGCAGCGCAATCGATGCGCATTTGTGCGACGTTGCCTTTGCGGGAGCAGCGTCGGCATGTGCAAAGGCGAGAGGCTGTTGCGCAGGGATCGTGCGAAAGCGATTTTCCTGCGTTGCCCGCCGCACAGACATGCCAAGGACATTCCTTGCGTGGCGTAGTTTCGCCCCAATGCACCCAACGCGTATTTGCGCAGCATTGTTTATTGTAACTTTTACGTCCCACGGCGGGCGGAAGAGGCAGGAAAATTACACCGCTTAGCGACCTTTACCCTGTAGTCCCTGCTTTGCGCTTGCCTGTTTGCTAGGCGCTATTCCAGCACGTCGCGGCACTCAAAGAGGGTGGATGCCAGGTTCGCCAGACGGACGGTGTATAGGCCGCCGTCGGGCGAATTGGTCATGGTGCTCATGAGGTAAGTGGTGCCGTCGGTGCACTTGATGAGCCCCGCATCGCACAGACCGGTGAAACGTTCGCTGCCTGCGCACCAGCCTGCCTTGTTGAGCACGGCTTCAACTTCGCCATCGTCGTTCACGCCAGAGCGAATGAACGACACGTTCGTCTGCTCGTAGAGCGATGCTAGGTTCTGCGCGGTGGGAGTATTGGTTTTGAGGTACTGGTACGTGCGCAGCCATAGCAGGGCGGATTCGCGCGCGGAGTAGCGTGGGAAGTGCGTGTCGTGCATGATCTCGGAATCCACGCCGCACGAATTGAGCCATTCGGCGAATCCTACGCTGTCATAGGAGTTGCGCAAGCTGCTGAAGGCGCTGTTGTCCGAATAGAGAATCATGGGTTGTATCAGGGAATACATGGATGAGGAAACGCCGGGGCCCACCGCTTCGCTGTCGGATGGGTAGGAAGCATCGTTGTCGCCCAGGTGTTGGCATAGGAAGGCGGCGTAGGGACCCTTGAACGAGCTGGCGCCGTAAACGCGCGAGTCGAGGTTGTAGGCGATGCCCTTGCCGGTGTTCAAATTGATGAGCGTGAAGCCAACGGTGTAGCCGCCGTCTTCGATGTTTTGGGTGGCTGCTGCAAGGGATTCTTGCTGCTCTTCGGAAAGCGGTGTGGCATCTTCGCCTTCTATCAGGGAAAACGTGCCAGGAGCGGTGGCGAAGGAATCGACGCTGTTGAGCGCGTTGGGCGTGAGACGTTGAGCGACGAGTCCCGCTGCCGCTTCTTCTGCGGCAGTATTCGTGGTAGTCGCAACGGCGTTTGCTGCGTAGTTCACAAAGCTGCTGCTTAGGAGGATGCCGTTAGGGGCGGGCCGGCTGCTTGAAGCCACGGCTGCGCCGATGCCCACTACGGCGCACAGCGCAACGGCTGCAGCGATGGCGGAAGCTTTTTTGTGTAGGCCGAGGAAATCGCCGGCCTTTTTGAGGTATGCGGATGCTGTCTCTGCTGCACGGGAGGTGCGGTGCTCGATGGGCGTTGCCTTTGCTGCGTGGGCGGCATGGTGCTTGTCGGATGCCGTCTCCGCTGCGTGAGCGGCGCTGCGCTCATCGAGCGGTGCCTCTTCTGCGTGATTGGAGCGGCTTGCTGCTTCTTTGTCGGCGATGGCGGCGTTCTCGCGTTCCGATGAGACGTCGCCGACACCGTCGCGCTGCGCTGCTGCCTCGTTGTCATGTTCGGGCGAGGGGGCATTGCCGCGTTTCGATGAGAAGGTGTCGCCGTGTTTCAGCGAAGTGACGTTGTCGCGTTCCGGCGAGGCGGTATCGCCATGCTCTGACGAAGCGGTGTTGTCGCGCTCCGGCGAGGCTGCGCTGTCGTGATCGGACAGTTCGGCGTTGCCATGCTTCAATGAGTCGGCGTCGCCACGTTGGGACGGTTCGTTGCCGTCGTGTTCCGATGATGCCGCGCTGCCATGCCCGGATGGCTCGGTGCCGTCATCGCGCCCGTCTATGTCGTTGATGTAAGTATCTTTTTTGCTCATGTTCGCCATACTACGCGAGCACGTTTTCAGCGCCGTTTCTTGGCGGAAGGTACCAAAATATTTTCATGGTTTCTTGGACGTGTCAGCGCGTGGTGTTGAATTGGCCGATGTTTCGTTCGCGCGGCATCTCCCGCCTCCGTGACGCCACGGTGCGTTCTCAGGCGGCAATCCGTGGCAAGTTTTGCGCTTCATGTATCCCAAAAGGTGCCTCGGACGGGAAAAGCGCCCCTTCCTGGCAACATATCGCCGCCATGCATCCAAAATGAGCCAACCTTGGCAAGATTCGCGCGCCATGTATCCGAAATGCCCTGCAAATCGCCTTTCGGGAATACACCGCGCGAAGATCTTGCCACGAAGGGGATCTTTTCGCTGCACAGACCCCTCGAATCATGCACGACGTGCGAATCTTGCCATCCCTGGGTGTTTCGTTTGGGTGTTGCGGGCGGGGCGAGGGGTGCCGGCGCAGCGCATGCGGCTCGCGCACGCCCCCCGCTTTGTGCGAGGCGGCGCGGTGCTTTCGCGGGTTCATCTCATGCAGCTTCGAGCTGTCCCCGCTCACGCGCACGATGCTCCTGTTGCTGCGCCTGCTCTCGCGTGAGACGCGCTCGTTGCCCCCTCCTGCGTGAGGCGCGTACGTTCCGCGGCGCCCTATGCGAGGTAAGCGCATTCGCTTCGCGTCGTTGGGTTTGCCTCTCGCCTTTCACGCGCCGTCTTTGCCTTGTGCGTTCGTTCCGCGGCGGCGCGCGTTGTTGAATTGGTTAGCGCTTCGCATGAGGGTGACACCCACGGCTCCGTTGCTGCGTCTGTGTTGCGGGCGAAGCGACGGCATCGGCGGTGGGCTACCTCACCGCGTCGCTGCATCTGCCCGCCTCACCGCCTGCGTGCAGCCTCTTCTCGCCCGCGGCTTCATCGCCCCGCCCGCATTACGGCCGAAACAGCGGGATCGTGTCGTTTACCGCAGAAAACGTGGCGCTGTGATGGTGTTTCGTTGAATTGCCGTTGTTCCGCGGTACTATTCTGAAAGATATCGTGCCTGTTTACGCAAAACGGGTTGTGGGACCAACGATGGCGGCGGCCATCAGAATAGGAGATGAAGCTGTCGTGAACGACTCCGACGGCGGCGGTCGATGTTGCTCGACCCGAAAACGTACCGCACAATGCAATAATTCTCTTTTTGGCCCCGCGCGGTCTTTGTCTTCGTGTGAAGAAAAGGCTGCGTTTCTGTATTTAGATGCTGCAGCGCAAACAGCGTTGCAGCTCTTCCTTGTGCGTGGCTTATGCCTGGATGTGCGCAAGTGCCTTTCCTTGTTGGCGGACGTAACGCGCCTTATGCCCTTCCCAAAGGGGGAGATGGCCGTGTAATTTCGGTTTTCTCGGAAAGGGTGCAAAGCGCACCGATTCCCCTTTAGCGGAAAAGCAGTTTGAGCTTCTTTTCCGATCCCGTTCCCGCAATGAGAAACGGCCGATCTGTTTCTCGTCCCCGCAGTGAGAGATGGCGATCCCTCTTCTCACCTGCTTATGCAAGGAGTTTTGTACCTAGATGCCTATTTGGTTAAGTTTGATATTGGTTGTTCTGTTCCTGCTGATGAACGCTTTTTTCGTTATCGCTGAGTTTTCCTTGGTGCGCGTACGCAAATCGCAGATTGAGATTTTAGTGGAAGAAGGCAAGAAGGGCGCCAAGCGTGCGTTCGAGATGGCCGACAACGTTAACGAGTACCTTTCGGCTTGTCAGCTTGGTATTACGCTGGCTTCGCTGGCGTTGGGCTGGTTGGGCGAGCCTGCGTTCGCCGCGCTGCTCCACCCGATCTTCGTGTTCTTCGGCTTGCCCGACACGGCGGTCACCGTTATTTCGGTGGGCATTGGCTATTTCATCATGACCACGCTGCATGTGGTTGCTGGCGAGCTCATCCCTAAGAGCATGGCTATTTTGAAGACGGAAACCTACGCGCTGCACACGGCGGGTCCGCTTCATGCGTTCTATCGCATCACTTATCCCATCATGTGGCTGTTTAACGCTACCACCAATGGCGTTATGCGCTTGACCGGCCACGATACCAAGAATGAAACCGAGGCTTATTCCGAGGAAGAAATTAAGCTGCTGCTTGAAGAAAGCGCCGAGAGCGGATCTATCGAACAAGATCAGTACCAGTATCTGGACAACATTTTCGACTTGGACGACAAGGATGCGAAGGCTATCATGACGCCTCGCACCGAGGTGTTGGCCATCGACTACGACGATGATCTTGAAACGAATCTCGACTTCATGGGAAAGAACAAATTCACGCGCTACCCCGTGTTCCGCGAGGATAAGGACAACATCGTGGGCTTCGTACACATCAAGGACGCTTATCTGCTGCCCGAGGGCTCCACGATGAAAGACCTGAAGATTCGCTCTATTCAGGCGGTGCCGGAGAGCATTTCTATCGCGAAGCTTTTGCAGGTGCTGCAGGCTAAGCACACGAAGATCGCTGTGGTGGTTGACGAGCACGGCGGCACGTCCGGCATCGTTACCATGACCGATGTGGTTGAGCAGATTATCGGCCGCATGGAAGACGAGTATCTGCATGATGATCAGGACGAGATCTTGAAGGTGGGCGAGCACCATTACCTGGTAGACGGTTCGCTGCCGGTTGACCAGTTCGTTGAGTTCATTGGATTTGAGCCCGTGCCCGTGTTCGACTATGAGACCGCGGGTGGCTTGATGCTTGACCTGCTGGACAAGATCCCCGTCGAGGGCGATTCGTACGAGCTGCATCACGAGGGCACGAAGATCACGATGATGGCTCGTGTGATGGACGGCCTGCGCATCGATAAGATTGACGTCCGCTTCGAGGAGGAGCCCGAGACGGTAGAAGGCGAAAAAGAGGAATAACGTACCAGCTGAATGGGTATTTGATCAGGTACAAGGGGGCTTGCTTGGCGATGGGTCGGGCGAGTCCCCCCCTTGCTGTTTTTTTTTGGGGGGGGGTTATGCGCTGCTGAGGGGCAAGCCTCCCTCCGATGGGCTACGGCCTTGGTACGCAAGTACGCTTATCCATGGAGATGTTCGGGAAGCGGTGCCTCCTCGATTTCCTCTTCCAGGGAGGCTTCGCCGGTGGCGTGTTGGGTGCCTTCGGGCGAAGGATTGGCTCCTGCTGCTGCGTGCGATGCGGAGCTTGCTGCGGTGGCGGCAAGCTGCTTCTTTCGCTGTTGATAGGCGAAGAGCGTAGCGAGCGTGGCGATGAGCGCCAGCAGCGCCACGGTTAGGGGCGCGGTATAGTCGCCCGTTTTCAGTAGGCCGCCAAGAGGGCCGTTTTGGGTGTCCTGTTCTGAACCGTTTTCGGCAGCGGAATTGCTAGCGCTTGGGTCTTCGGCGCTGGTGGGCGTTTGCTCTATTTTGGGGTGCGAGGTTACCTGATAGTTCCAGGCGGTTTCCTGTGCGTTGAGGTGCGGAACTGCGATAAGGCAGGGCGCGGTGGAATAGCGGTAGCTGCCTTGCACTGCGCTAGCGCTGGAAACCAGGTAGAGGCCGAGCTTCAGCTGGGAAAACGAAGCAGTGCCATTGGCGGCAGATGTGCCGATGGCGCAGGGGGCTATGCCGGGTTACTTTTCCAGCCAGGTGGTTATGGCTTTTGCGGCAGCGTCCCGGTCGCTTGAAAGCTCCAGGTTGCTCAGGTCAACGCCGCAGTTTTCGAATTCGGACGTGAACTCGTAGCTGCCAGTATCGTTTACTGCGGCCACGCGCCAGAGTGGGGCTATAGGACTAAAAGTGTGTCTGTATTTTGGTGTTTATGCAGGTCATCACCATTTTTTGCGGAAAAGTCAATTGGCGACGACTTTTTGTCCTATAACCCGCAATCTTGGCGGCCTCCTCGGCGGCCTTCGGCTTCAGCCTGATTTCCGTCGGCACCGATTCCGACCACGGCATCAGCGAGTCGGGGTAGGCCGAGTCGCCCAGATCGGTGGCATTGGGCATCTCCTCGGGAAGCCACTGCGCGTACTTGCGCGGGTTCAGGCCGTTGGCCTTGGATGTGACCGCGATCGAGTACATCCCCGCCGACGCCTCGGCGCTGCTCGGCGTGCCGCTGAACAGGTAGTTCTTGCGGCATATCACGAACGGCTTGATGCCGTGCTCGGCGAGGTTGTTGTCGAGTGGTAGCCAGCAGTTGTCGAGCGCGCCCATGGCGTACGGCCAGTACCTGACCGCGTAATCGAGCGCCTTGTCCAGCGCCATGAAAGGCCACGTCTCTATGCTTTTTGCGGGTGGTAGTGTAAAGCTGTCGGCTTCTTGACGAGTTCTAAAACAGACCCTAAACTAAGGTAAAGAAAAAGAACTAAGGAGTTGATATGGCCTCTTGCGCACTTGATGTTCCTATCGCTGAAATCGCTGAGCCTTCGGTGGATGAGAAGCTTGCGGCATTATCGCCCGATCTTACCGTCGGGTTGTTTCACGAGGTGATAGCCGCCGCATATGATCCTCACGTCGTTGGCCTATCGAACTTTGCGGCCCCTAATGCGAAGGGGACCGAGCTTCAGCTGAGAACCGTGGACCATTTGCGCTCTCGTCTTGCTGAGATGGGCTGGGAGTCGTCCAACACAGAGCAGGTTCCTTGCATCTATAACATGACTTATCAAATCCGTTTGGCGTGCTCTACTGATGGAGGGCCGTCTGTTGGAAGAGAAGGTTTTTTGAAGCCGAGCCTGCGCCGTAAGGGTAAAGGAACGGTTCGGCTTGCGGGTTGTGCTGCTAACATCACGCCGTGCTTGCCGGGTTTTGAGTGTCCGGAAAATGATGTGCAGAAAATCGATGGATGCGCTTTTTATTATCTTCTTCTTGACCTCAATGAAACCAGCGGAGAGATATTCATGGAACTCTCAAGGCCGATTTTTGATGATAAAGGCGTGGCCGTGGACTGGGCTGAACGTATTATCATGCCTACAATCAGCACGCAGAGCAAGCCCCATGTTGCACCCAAGGTCCTGCCGGCCCCTGAAATCCTTGTCGAGCGCAAGAGGGCGTAACAATTACGAGCCAATTAATAGCATATTTGCCGAGCACCGCGCAAGGTGCCGCGCCTAGGTGGGAGGAAGCCGATAGTGGCTGGATCAAGATTGACGCTCGCAAGAAAACTGCGGGGAATGAGCCAAACGGAATTAGCAAAGTCCGTTGGTGTCACTCCCAGGGCGATATCAAAGTATGAAAAGGCAGGGGAGGGACTCAGTTCGGCTAAGCTTGCGGAAATCGCTTCCGTCCTCAGATTCGAGCCGTCATACTTTAATGGCTCTGATATTAGTTCTCCACAAGAAGCCGCGATTTCTTTTCGTGCGCGATCGAAAATGTCTGCCAAGAAGAGAGATCAAGCTATTGCCGCAAGTGCGTTCGGCGCAGTCTTTTCCGATTGGATGGATTCGGAGTTTGTTTTACCGCCTGCGGAGATTCCGGACTATGCAGGTTACGAACCAGAAATTGCTGCCTCTGCCCTTCGTGCTGAATGGGGGCTTGGCGATGGCCCTGTTTCCGACGTTATAGCGCAGTTGGAGTCGCGCGGGGTGCGTGTGTTTTCGGTAACAGAGGCGTCTCAGGAGATTGATGCATATTCATTTTGGGACGAATCGCGAAATCGTCCGTTTGTATTCCTCACAACATCGAAATCTGGGGAAAGACGGCGCATGGATGCTGCGCATGAACTAGGGCACTTGGTTTTGCACCGCAAGGTAGACCTAACTGATAGGAGTTCGCGAGAAATTGAAAGCGAGGCAAACGCGTTTGCCTCGGCTTTCCTTATGCCAAACCGAGGTTTTCGTTCGACGGTATCCAGGAACGTAACGCTTTCTGAGGTTATGGATGTCAAGCAAATATGGAAGACGTCCGCGTTTGCTGTGGTTGTGCGCTGCCATTCGTTGGGCCTTTTGAGCGATTGGCAATATCACACGCTTTGTGTGGACATGGGTAAGAAAGGCATGCGAACAAATGAGCCGAACGGCATCATCCCCGAACGATCTCAGGTTAATGACAAGATTATTGCGATTATGAAAAAAAGCCCAGAGGGCTTGGCGGGGATTGTCGCAGACACCGGGATACCTTATTCGATTCTCATGAGTTTGACATTTAACACTTCTGTAGAAGTGATTCAGGGCGGTGTAAGCAGCAGAAAGGCCTTTGGATCCGGAGGAAGAAAAGCCAGCGTTGGCTTTAAGGTGATAATTCATCATCGTTGATAGACCAGTGTGCGCTGAAGATGGAAAGACGAGCGAATTGGAGCGGTTTATGGGCAAGGAGGTTACTGCTCCCAGTTTCTAGTGGTGTGCAGAATGGCGTTTTCCTGGTTGCTTGAGGGGTGCTAGCTTGCATTAGGGTTGACTTTGCATCTGGAAACGCGCTATCAGCATTGCTCTCTCATGAGCTGTTCGATGGGTTTATTTATGTCTCTCAAGCGGTGCGGGCGGAGGCGGTTTCGTGCCCATGTGGCATGTATGCTGCTCGGGGTGCGCATTCGTTATGGGTTTGAACTGCTTCGCCTGGGTGCGCTTTTGCTGGTTAAATCTAAGGAGGTTTGAGCATGGCTGACGAGACGGACTCCAAAAGGAAACTGTGCAAAATTGTCTACTTTGATGAGGGGTCTGCCACAGACTTCGTGCAAATCGTGCATGGCGGTGGTCTCACGACCACGACTGAATTGTTCGAATCCGGTGAGGACAGGGGCTCTGCCGCCGTTGGTGCCGAGGCGAAAGTCGGCTTAGGTGCTCTGCTTCACGGTCTTCTTGGCGCTAGGGCATCGGTTGGCGTGGATGCCTCTCTTTCCATGTCGTTTGATTCGGGCGAGATGGCGAAAAGTATCATTACGAACACGTTGTTGACGGACTTTTTTGCTTGCGTTTCTCCTTCCGATGATTCGTCGATTCATGTTTTCGAGGGCTACGACATCAATCCCGTCAGCAATTCAATGTCGAGCTTCATGCTCTTGACTCCGTATTTGGGCATGCTGCGCAGCGGGAGCTCAGTCTCGGCCGGGGACTTTGCTATATCTCTGGACCGGATAGACGACGCCATCAAGAAAGGGAAGGGCTACTATGAGTTTCTTGCCGTCAGCAAGAACAATGAGAAGGACAGGCGGCTTCTCAGGTTCAACGGATCGGCGCTGAAGAACAATTACAAGCTTCCCGATTTAACTAAGATGGACCTGCTCTTTCATGCCGTAAAGGTGGGGAAGACGCGCATCGCTGATCTGGACGTTGAAAGCGAGCTCGAGTTTGTCGGAAGTTCAGGCATGCCGAAGAACCCGGATTACCCGGTATCGAGCGCGGCCGCTGACGACAATTCGGTGTCCGATGATGAGGAACTTGACATGTATGATGTTATTTTGGCGGGTGTGAAGAGCGATGATTGGTAGAGCCATTCACGTTTTCACGGGTAGCGACAAAGATTTTGAGGGTTTCGTCGGAGAGCGAATCGGCGAGGACGAGGTCACGATTACCTATCTTGAGCTTATCGGCGATTACCACGCGAAGATTCGTGCTACGTCGGAATATGCGACGAGCGACCTTTCGCATATTCACGATCAAGTCGACAACGTGGTGGTTAGATCTGCCGATTTCGGGTCGGTGGTGAGCCATGTTATCAGCAACTTCGCGCAAATAGCCTCCATGGGGTGCGACTTCGGTGCCATGTATATCCAGAACCCGCCCCGTCAGACGCTCAAATCGCTTGAGGCGATGTACCCTGGTATGATCGACTACTCGAGGACTGAATACGAGAAGATAGGGAAGAAAGTCATTCTTCAGGCACACGGTAAGCTCAAGGAAGCCGTGCTCGGGCAAGAGGACTGCAAAGCTGAGGTTGACTTGAGCCTGTACAGACTTTCCGTGATGGGGGACGAGAAGCCAGTGGTCTTGCTGTTCTACGGTCCCTCCGGCGTCGGCAAGACCGAGACGGCGAAACAGCTGAGCGAGGCCATGGGTGGGGGTTTAACCAGAATCCAGTTCTCAATGTTTCAAAACCAGGAGGCGTTCGACTACGTCTTCGGATCGGAGCACTCCAAGGGCAGTTTTGCCCGAGACCTCCTGGGCAGGGAAACGAATGTCGTCCTTTTAGACGAATTCGACAAAGTGAATCACGGATTGTATAACGCCTTCTACGAGCTCTTTGACGAGGGTGTGCTGACCGACACGTACTACAGGGTGGAGATGGGCAATGCGCTTTTTGTTCTGACAACGAATTTCGAGTCCGAAAAGGAAATTAAACAAGCATTGGGCCCCGCTATGTTCTCGCGCATAAGCGCGTGCATAAAGTTCAACGACCTGACTGCTGATGAAAAGAGGGCGATTATCGACAGGCACTTCGACTACGTTATCGGTCTTCTCGACGACGACGATGCCGAGGCGGTTAGCGACAGAGATGTACGAGGGTGGTTTCTCCGCAACGCCGCTCACTATGACAACGTGAGAATCATGAAGAACAAGATTGAGCGGGCGGTTTTCGGGGTGCTCGCCGAACGGCTTATCAATGCTTTGGAGGATGAGTAGCATGCAGGCGTTGGAACCCCTGCGAACGACCGATGGTATCAACAAGGGCAAGCGAGGCCTAGGAAAGGCGTGGCTTGCGAAGGACAAGGCCCACCGTGAGCTTCTGCTCGATTGCATTCTGAAAGTTAACTACAGTGTCCAGGACTTCAACAAGACTATTGAGAACGGTTTTAGCGGTTTGCCCAAGGACGTTGTTTACCTGATTGTGCTTGCGGATTGGATCAGGGACTCCTATCGACGAATCAAGGATTGTTTGCGCGATGATGTCGCAAACGGGTTCGCTTTCTCTGATGCAGCTCAACTTGATTGCTATTGGAAATTCTTCAAAGCGATACGTTCTGCGGTTGTGGCACACCCTGTGGGCTCCAGCCAGCACCGTGACTATGGATTCGATGGTAGTCGCATTTGCGTCGATATCCGTAGTAAGTCGTTTCTGGATGCTTTTCCGATGGCGAAATTGTCCCGTCTGCGTATAGGCGGAATCGAGGACGCCGAGTACGTACGAGATGAAGATGTCGTGCTGGCGACGTACTCAACCGATTTTGCCGAGGAAGGCAAGCTGCACTTTCAAAGGGTCTGCCTAGATATGGCTGACGTTCGCGATGCTGCGGAACTTTACATTGATGCGCTTTATGAGCTCGACCATTATGTTGCCGGACTGAAAATGAGGGACTTCCAATAAGACGTTAATTGCGGTGCCGCCGAGGTTGGCGAACATCTCACAAGGTAGGGGATGCGGATGTGTTCAAATACATCGAGCTCTACCGCAACAGGCGGAGGATTCGCTCGTCGATCGGCTATAACGCCCCGTGCGACCTAGAGCGTGATGTTGCCTGAAGAAGCTTATTGTTCCGTTTAAGAAACCTTGACCAGTCCAACCTAAACGAACCGATTCGGTCCAACTATTTGCCCGCATCCCCAAGCCGGTTCATGGTTGACGGATGCACGTCAACGCCCCATCCATCCGTCTGCTCGGCCCGCCGAACTCGTCGAGTATGATCAAGGCGTAGCGTGCTGGCTTCTTTATGGACGACTCGTATGAACGAGAGGCGGGGCGCTCAAGGGTATTTGGGGCGACGAGGGAGATATCTTTGCCAGGCGGTCGCACGTCGTGTTGCACTTGTCTCGGGCATGCCGGCTGGAATGACAGACTAATGGCGTAGATATCTTCTCTGGTAAAGGGGTTTGAGTGCGCGTCGCCGGTGTCAAAATCTCCCATTTTCGGGGAATCGAGAATTGTGAGTTCGTCCTTGACGAAGTCGATTCTCTCGTTTGCCTCATAGAAACAGGCGATTCAATGAAGTCGGCTATCCTAAATGCGATTCGCCGGGCGCTTGCTCTCTCTCAGTCGCTTGGCGTGGAGGATCACGACTTTTACCAATGCGATGTTGGTAAGCCTATTGCGATCGAGGTAGCCGTTCGGGGATTGCCCGACGAATTAACCAGCACTTCGAAGTTCGGCTTGTTCCTGACCGACAAACCGGGTTTCGGAGGCGCAACTGATCCGGTCGAAGACGGTCGCCAGCCTTGCATTACGATTCGCCTGACCGCGGCAGACGACCTCGACACGATGTGGGAGGTCTACAAAGACGATAGGGCCAAGCGCATAGGGGCAGGGGATAGGTTCTTGCTCGGGGTGAGCGCGATTTTCGGCGCATCGGATTCGTCGTTCACCTGGGTTAGGGGGCTCCGGTCTTCGGCGGTTATTGGCGGACGAAAAAGAGATTAGCGCCGCTTGCGGAGAATCGTCCCATTGGGAATTCGCCCCAATGGGACGATTCCGTTTAGGGGAGAGAGGCTGTCTTCGGGCTCGACCCGACCCTTCGAATCGTCGCCGGGCGTTTTTATTATGCGCAAAGCGGTAGCCGCGATTCGCCGGCGCAATACGCTGTCCGCAGTGTCATTGGCAATACAGAAAACTGCAGATCAAGCCAATAATCCAGTATATCGGCGCCTTTAGTGTTTTTTCGTCTTGACAAAAGGGATAAGCACGGTTGGCCCCAGGCCTGCCCTGCCTACCGAAGTTGCCACCTAAAATGACTATCAGCGTCAAAGGTTTACCGTTAAGCCAGGCTTGACCTGTTGCTGGCAGACACGTCGCAATCGTGACTCCATCACCTTTGACGAGTGGGTAGACTTGGACCTGTGAGGTGGGCTTCGCTCATTTTGCCTACGGCTTCGATGGGGTAACGATACTCGGCGTCGCAGTTGCCACAAGCGAGGCAGGGAGAGCCCTTTTGCTGGCTTTGCTCCCGAAGATGGCCTCGGCGGCCATGCTGCGTTTTGCCGGCGTTCCTCCTCTCAGATCGGCAACGTTCTGAGCGATCTCCCTCGTCCAAGAGGAGAAGATCTCGAAACCCATTGCATCCCACGATTCGACCATGTTTTCGTTGTAAGCTGGGTTCGCAAGGGCTTTAGTTGAGGGTCCGACCGAAAGCATCGTGCATGCCCGACGGCGAACCGCATCAGGAAGTCGGCTGTGGGCGCATCCTCTGCCGGTTCGTCCGAGAGGTAGCTGAAGAAGTTGCTGAGAAAAATCAAGATTAGTTGACGTCTTGGGACATCTGGAGCAAAAGCGGGATTGTTCGGCTGCTTGCCGGCATTATCTGGCGTTCTGCGCGTGGCTTATTTCTATGCATGCTCGCGCGGGCTGGATGCTTCTCGGATTATCCAGGGCGTGTGCCTGGAGCCGCGCATCGGCGGCCACCGACCGCAACAACCTCGGCTTCGGCTACGGCGGCTACTGCCTGCCGAAGGGCACCAAGCAGCTGCTGGCGAACTACAAGGATGTGCCGCAGAACCTGATCGGGGGTCATCGTGGACGCCAACCGCACGCGCAAGGACTTCGTCGCCGACCGGGTGCTGTCCCAGGTCGCCGAGCTCGTCTACTCCGGCACGGCGGCGCCGGTCGTGGGCGTGTACCGCCTCACGACGAAGACGGGGTCCGACAACTTCCGCGCATCGAGCGCGCAGGGCATCATGAAGCGCATCAAGGCCAAGGGCGTGCCCGTGGTGGTGAACGAGCCCACGCTGGACGCGCCCGAGTTCTTCGGCTCCGAGGCGACGCACGACCTGGCGGCCTTCAAGGCCAAGTGCGACGTGATCGTCGCCAACCGCTGGAGCGATGACTTGGCTGACGCGGCCGGCAAGGTGTACCCGCGGGATTTGTTTAAGAGGGATTAGTCTGTTGCGCCTTGTGCGTGGCCGTTGATGTCCCAGCATAGATAGAGCGGTAGGCTCATAGTTTGTGTCTGCTCGCATGCGTTGACTCCGATGTTTTTCTCGGATAGCTTGAACCCATATGCTGGCTGGTAGGTCTTGCAGAACTGCCGATAACTTTTCGCTTGTGTGTTGTCGGCTGCTTTTACTTCCACGGGGACGATATTGCCACCCGATTGGTAGACAAAATCGACCTCAGCGGTATTTCCCGAGCGCCAGAAGTAAGGCTCTTTCCCCTGCGAGATAAGCTCATTAAGCACGTAGTTTTCGGCAAAGGCTCCCTTGAATCTCCTGTAGTTTTCTGGGCTGCCCATAATGGTTTCCGCTGCTACGCCAGATCGTACGCGCAGCAGTCCTATGTCGGACATATAGACCTTGAAATACGTTTTGTCGGCAAACCCGGAAAGCGGAATTTCGGGCTTTTCCACCAGGCATACCCGTGTAATCAGTCCTGCATCCGAGAGCCATTGCAGTGCATCTTCGAGATCGGCAGAACGTTTTCCCGCCTTCACGTGGGAGAAGACAAACTTATTGTTTTCTTTTGCAAGTTGCACTGGAACCGAGTCCCAGATCCAGCGGATTTTGGGCACCTCAGCAATTGGTGCATGCTTCGAGAAATCATCGGCGTAGTCTGCTAAAATTTCGCGCTGCACTTGCTCAACGGCAGCAAAGTCTTTTGTGTCGAGCCAGGTTGCCACTGCATCGGGCATGCCACCGATTGCATAGAATTCTTTTAGCAGCCTTTCCATGGGGCGTGCGTACAAGTCTGGTATTGGTCTGTTAGACGGCCACCCGGAGAGCATTTCTGCAAGACTCCCCTGCCCGCAGGCGATGGCGAACTCTCTGAAATTCATCGGGTAAAGCCGTAGTCGGTTTACTTTCCCAACTGGGAAGGAAACTTTGTTGCGTGCAAGCGCCACTCCTAGAAGCGAGCCAGCGCATACGACGTGCAGCTCCGGCATGCTCTCGCAGAAATATTTGAGGGCGGTCACGGCTCTTGGGCACTGCTGAATTTCGTCGAGGAAAAGCAGGGTTTTGCCTGCTGTGACTTTTTGCTTTGCCAGGAATTCTACTTCTGAGACAATGCGCGTCACGTTGAAGTCGTATTCGAAAATCGCTGATGCCGTTTCCGTTTCCTCGAAATTGAGGCTGACAAGGTTATCGAAGTACTTTTCGGCAAACTTTCTCACGATATAGGTCTTGCCGCACTGTCTTACCCCGGTGATCATGAGGGGCTTTCGGCGGGGCTTGCTCTTCCATGCTACGAGGTCTTTCATTATTTCGCGTTGCATTGCGCTCTCCAGTAACTCGTATCGGTTTTGTCTTAATTTTTGCATAACTCCTATGACTTTTGAGACTATTGTTGCAAAAGTCATAGGAGTTATGCAAAAGGCAAGATTAGGGAATGTTTTAGGGTAGGGTCAATCAGATGGTATGCCTTGGTGGCCATCAATAAGGAAATGCTGTTTCGTGATGTGGGGCATTGTCCGTCAGCTGAGCGCTATTGGCAGTTTTGCTGCATAAAAAAGAAGGGGCGCCCGCTTTCCCATTTCAGCCCACGAAAATACCACTCTAAACGCAAAAAGGCGCGTCCGCGAAAATCGGACGCGCCTTTGCTAGCCACTGGGAATCTGGTACCTGTCCCTATATTCCCGCTTACGCCATGAATTTGTAGACGGCTTGGGTGTAGGCCACCGGGTCGTCGATAGGCAGGCCCTCGGTGATCAGCGCCTGATCGTACAGAATCGTGGCGTACAGGTGCACCTTTTCGGTATCGCCATCCTCGAACGCCTTCTGCACTGCCTTGAATACGGGATGCTCGGCGTTCAGTTCGAGCACTCGGTCGCTCTTTACGTGCTCGCCGTCGGGCCCCTGCGCCAGGATCTTCTCCATTTCCAGCGTGATGGGGCCTTCTGCGGTTACGCATGAAGGGGTATCGGTCAGGCGGGCGGAAACGGCAACGCGCTTAACCTTGCCATCGAGTGCCTTCTGCATTTCGGCGAACAGGCCCTCGTTTTCCTTCGTGATGGCCTCTGCCGCGCTCTTTTCGTCCTCGGTTTCAAGGCCCAGGTCGCCGCCGGCAACATTCTTGAACTGCTTTTCGTTGTATTCGCTCATCGACATGAAGCAGAACTCGTCAACGTCCTGCGGGCACAGCAGCACATCGAAGCCCTTGCTCAGCACCGTGTTCACGATGGGGCGCTTCGCCAGACGGTCGATAGCTTCGCCCGTTGCGAAGAAGATGGACTCCTGGCCTTCGGGCATTGCCTCGGCGTACTCGGCCAGCGTAACCATCTTCTGCTGCTTGGCGGAATAGAAAAGCAGCAGGTCGGCCAGTACATCCTTCTTCATGCCGTAGCTGGTGTAGATGCCGTACTCCAGGTTGCGGCCAAAGCCTTTGAAGAACTTTTCGTAACCGTCGCGGTCGTTCTTCAGGAACTTCTCCAGTTCGCTCTTGATCTTCTTTTCGAGCTTGTTGGCAATAGCGTGCAGCTGGCTGTTCTGCTGCAGCGTTTCGCGGGAGATGTTCAGCGAAAGGTCCTGCGAGTCCACCACGCCCTTCACGAAACTGAAGTAGTCAGGCAGCAGATCGCCGCACTTTTCCATGATCAGCACATTCGAGCTGTACAGTGCCAGGCCCTTTTCGTAATCCTTGTTGAAGAAGTCGTACGGCGGACGCTTGGGGATGAACAGCAGCGCGTCGTAGGTCAGCGCGCCTTCCGCGTGAACGGAAATGGTGCGGGCCGGATCCTCGAAATCGTGGAAGTCGGTCTTATAGAAGGTGGCGTACTCTTCGTCGGACACCTCAGACTTGCGGCGCTTCCAGATGGGGATCATGGAGTTGATGGTTTTAACCTCGCGCACCGTTTCGAATTCGGGCGTGTAGTCGTCGCCGGCATCTTCGGGCTTGGGCAGGGGCTTGCGCTCCTCCATTTCCATGTGGATGGGGTAGCGCACGTAGTTGCTGTACTGCTTGATGAGGGCCTGGAGCTCATACTGGTCTAGGAATACGTCGTACTCTTCTTCGTCGGCGTTGTCCTTCAGGTGCAGGGTGATGCTGGTGCCGTGGTCGGCGCCCAGTGCGGCGGCCTCTTCCGCGGTGGCGGGCTCGATGGTGTAGCCCTCAATGCCGTCGGATTTCCAGGTGAACGCCTCGGCCTCGCCGTATGCGCGGGAGGTTACGGTAACTTCCTTGGCAACCATGAACGAAGAATAGAAGCCCACGCCGAACTGGCCGATGATGTCTACGTCTTCGCCCTGCTGTTCGGCGTTTTCGGTCTTGAATTCGAGGCTGCCGGAATGAGCGATGGTGCCCAGATTGGTCTCCAGCTCTTCGCGGGTCATGCCGATGCCCGTGTCGGAAACCGTGATGGTGCGAGCGTCCTTGTCGAACGCCACGTTAATGGAAAGATCGTCCTTGGAAACAGCGATGGTGGTGTCGGTGAGGCTCTTGAAGTAGAGCTTGTCAACTGCATCGGATGCGTTGGAGATAAGCTCGCGCAGGAAGATTTCCTTGTTGGTGTAAATGGAGTTGATCATCAGATCAAGGAGCTTTTTGCTTTCTGTTTTGAATTGCTTCATTCAGATCCTTCCTTCATGGCTTGTTGTTCACGTTCGCCTGTTGGCACTGCGGCGGGTTGCTGGGCTGGTCGCGGCTGGTGCTGCGGCGAGGGCCCGCTGCAGTTGGCGCGGCTTCGAGACCAGGCGATACGGCCGACGCGGCGCCGAGTTAGGTGTTGTGCCTGACGTCGTGACACCTGTGCTGCGTAGCGGCTTGCACCCGCGAACTGCAAGCAAACGTTGGTTCGTTGCCGTGCGCTTGCGGTGCCGAAATGACGGCACGCAAGCGCCTATAAACGTAATTAGCACTCCAACATGTGGAGTGCTAATACGGATTCTAGTATGTGCGCGCGGCATGTCAAGAAAGGAAGCATTCGCGTGACGGTTTGTAACGGGGTTGTTGCTTGCGAGGCGTAGGCAAGTGCAAAGGAGCTGCCGGCTCGCAGCACGTCGGCGCTGCGAAGCATCCCGCCGCGCCCGTTTGCGTTACAGAGCGCGTGCCTTTTCGATGGTGGTACGCAGTGCATCGATAACGGTGCCGCGGAATGCGCCTTTTTCCAGAACCTCAAGGCCGCGGATGGTGGATCCGGAAGGCGAGCACACCTCGTCCTTCAGCTGGCCAGGATGCTTGCCGGATTCGAGCACGAGTTTCGCAGCACCCAGTACGCCCTGCGCGGCAAGCTGGTAAGCCTGCGGGCGCTTCAGGCCTTCGGCCACGCCTGCGTCTGCTAAGGCCTCGATGAACATATATACATAGGCGGGCGAGCTGCCGCCGATGGCGCTCGCGGCGTCGAGCTGCGATTCTTCCAGTTCAACGGTGGTGCCGAAGCTGGCAAGCAGGCATTCGACGGCGGCGACGTCTTCAGCGGTTGCCAAGCTGTTGGGGCAGTAGGCGGTAACGCCTGCCAGCACGTGTGCGGGCGTGTTCGGCGAGGTGCGTACGATGCGGACGGGCGTGCCGAACTGCTCTTCCAGCCAGGCGATGGTCTTGCCGGGGGCGATAGTGACGACGGTCTGTTCAGGGCGCATTACTCCACGGATTTCAGCAATAACGGCCTCGTACTGGTAGGGCTTTACGGAAAGGAACAGGATGTCGGCGTTTTCGGCGACGGTGATGTTGTTGGTGCCAGCGTTAATGCCGAATTCTTCGGCTACGGCGGCGGCGTGTTCCGGCGTTGCATTGGAACCGTAGATTTCACCAGGCGCAACAGCACCGCTAGCGATAATTCCCTTGATCATGGCTTTGGCCATATTTCCGCATCCGATGAATCCAAGTTTCATAAGAACCTCCTTGTTGGCGGCGGGCTTGAATAACGCGTTGAAGCGAATAATGTTGCGCTCTGCTGGCGCCGTTTTATGAACGCGTTCTGCATTAGTCCGATTCTATGCGAAGTGCCTGAGGAAAGCACTTCGTTTGCGAGGAATTAATCAAGTGTTGAAGCTTTGCCGTGAAGTTCGTGGCGCAATGGGCGGGGTGGCGAATGTCCGTGCGTGTCGTTGAACGCTTGGGTTGGCGGAGGCGTGGAGCGCCCACCGCGATTTGTGCCGACCCTGGACGTATGACGCCCGTGGATGCTCGGCGCGATTGCGGCTCGTGAGGGCGCGGCAGCCAAGGACGTCCGACGTAATTCGCGGCTGTCGGGGACGCGCGGGCCCGCGGACTGCTTGACGTGATTCGCAGCAGCTGAAATATGCCCTGTGGTTGCTTCTTGTATGAACGGTATACTTTTACCTAATTGATTTGAGAGGGGCAGGGAATGGCTAAGAAGAATAACGCGAAGAGCGCCGGTGGCGGAAACGCTGCCACGAAGACCGAGAAAAAGGGTAAGAACCAGATTTCTCAGCAACAGGCGCGTGCGAATGCGGCGCGTGCGACCGCGAAGATCAGCCCTGCACCTGAAGGGCCTGCACCTGCTATTTCGGTGCTGGTGCCCATTTGCAATTCCGAGCAGTACTTGGAGCAGGCGCTTGATTCGCTGATTGCTCAGACGTTTACCGGCTTCGAGGCGCTGTGCATCAACGATGGCAGCACCGATGGTTCTCTGGATATCATCAAGCGCTACATGGAAAAAGACCAGCGTTTTCGCCTGATTGATAAGGATAATTCCGGTTACGGCGCGTCAATGAACTTGGGCATCGACACCGCACGTGGCGAGTACATTGGCATTTTGGAGCCAGACGATTTCTTCGAGCCGAATGCGCTGGAGCTGCTGTACAGCCTAGTGAAGGGCGCAAGCGCCGATGCTCCTGTCGACGTTGCTAAAGCCAACTACTGGTTCTATTGGAGCACGCCCAAGGAACGCAACCAGCTTATAAGCGTGTGCAAACCCCCTATGACGGATGCTCCCTTCAATCCGCGCGATGTTCGCGAAGTGTTCTACTGCATTCCTTCCGTTTGGTCGGCGCTGTATCGTCGCGAAATGCTGGTTGAAAAGGGCGTGCGTTTCCTTGAAACGGCGGGCGCAAGTTTCCAGGACCTGGGCTTCCAGTTCAAGGTGTGGGTAACCGCACAGAAGGTTGTTATGTCTGAAGAGGCCATTCTGCATTACCGCCAAGACAACGAGGCGTCTTCTGTGAACGACGCGCAAAAAGTGATGTGCGTGTGCAAAGAATTTGACATGGCCGAGCGCTTCATCAAAAACGATCCTGATTGCGAAGATTTGCGAAAAGTCCTGTTCAGGCTGCGTTACGACAGCTATATGTGGAACTTTGCGCGCTTGGCGCCGGAGCAGCGTCGTGAATTCGTGGTCAAGATGCATGAGGACTTGCGTGCTGGGTTCAGGGGCGGCGCGTATGATCGCTCGCTGTTCAGCGACTATCAGAACGCGAACCTGCGTTACCTGATGGAGCACCCAAAGCGTTTCGAGCAGTTTTTCCCCAACGATCCCACGCCGCTGCGCAAGGGCTTGTACTATCTGCTGGTGGCAGGTCCCAAAGCAGCACTGAAAGCTGCCGGGAAATAAGCCAGGTGGGTATATAGGGACAGGCATCGTTTCCCCGTTTAGCGGACAGAGCCTCGCTTGCAGTGAATGAATTGCGCAAGCGAGGCTTTTTTGTGCGCTATGTCGTACTGGGGAAACGGGACTTGTCTCTATATTCCCAGTGCGACACCTATGCGACACTGTCGCCAAACTGTCGCGACAGTGTCGCATAGGTGTCGTTTAGGGGCGATATTGCGTCGCGGTGCTGTCGCTTGTCGCGAACGGTAGCGCCCTCGATTGACCAAAATAGACCAAAGAATTTTGGTCAATCGCTCGTTTTCGCTCGAATAGACCAAAAAATAGGCTGATTTTTTGGTCTATTCGTAAGATATGCGACAATAGACCAAATAATTACCGACATTTTTGGTCTATTCGGGATGGTGTCTCATGTCGTCAAAATATCGGGACCTAAGAACCCTATTTCATATCTCAGAAAATGACGCCAGGCTCGTGTACGAGCAGCGCTTTAATTCCAAGGACGCCGTGCGTCTTAACTTTCAGATAAGCGGGAATCAAGCATTCTACGTAATGGACTCCGCGATTTACGAGCTAATTATCAAGGCGATGGAGCTTGATAGAGACATTGACCGCACCATAGGGATGTTGCCGCAGAGGGCCATTGAGCAATACATGGACAAATGCCTTATTGACGAAATCGTGCTTACTAACGGAATCGAAGGAGTTCACTCGACGCGCAGGGAAATCGACGATGCCCTTGAAATGCTCGCCGAAAAGGACAAGACGGGCAGGTTTTTAGGCATTGTTGAAAAATATCATGCGCTAAGAGTGCGTAAAACGATTCCTATCGCTACTTGCGCTGATGTGCGTGCTTTGTATGACGAGCTGGTTCTCGATGAAGTAAGAGCCGATGATCCGTCTCATGTGCCAGATGGTCAGTTCTTCCGCAAAGGGCCAGTAAGCGTTCTGGATGCCTCGCATAAGCCAATACACCAGGGCGTTGAACCCGAATCAAAGATCATTGAACTGATGAATCAGGCATTGATGATCCTTGCTGATGAAGCCATCCCCGCGCTTGTACGGGTGTCGGTGTTCCATTTTCTGTTCGCCTATATTCATCCGTTTTACGATGGCAATGGGCGAACCAACAGGTTCATCAGCAGCTATGTCCTTTCTCGCAGCTTTAGCCCTATAGTCGGGTATCGCCTTTCGTATTCCGTGAAAGAGCGTATCGAAAAATATTACAAGGGGTTTTCGATTTGCGAGCATCCGCTGAATAAGGGAGATATAACGCCTTTTGTGATTTCCTTTTCGGGGCTGGTGGTTGATGCGATGGAAAGCATGCTGGATTCGCTGCAGGCGAAGCAGAGCGATTTGGCTGATGCGGTTGGGGCGGTAAATCGCGCAATCGCTACCAAAGAAGAGGACGCCGGTCTTTGGCGAGTTGCGTTCATTCTTGCTCAAGCGGATCTGTTCTCGGAAAACGGTGCAACTACTGAAGAGCTGTGTGCGGCAGCCGAGATGTCCGAGCCCACAATGGCAAGGAAGCGCAAGCTTATTAAAGAGCTAGGGTTTTTGAGAGAGACGCGCAAGGGTAGGCAAAGGTTCTACTCGTTGAATTTGCAGAAGATGGGGTAGGTTTATTGGCGCAAATCAGGATATTATTCTGGCATTTTCTCCGATAAAGGAGAAAATGCTTGGAAAGCCATGGACGGGTTTATGTCTGCAATGAAATCGTTGGCAGATTCGAATTCTCTTTTTGAATGCTGTTAGTATTAAGCGTTATGGGCTGATAGCTGAAGGCGTCAAAAAAGGTTCGTTGGTGCAGATGCACGCTGAATAATTGCGCAACGATGCACCGTAGGTAGGGAGCTGATGGAGGGCAAGTTGAGACTTGATTTTGCGAAAATAGACATTAGCGGTGATTTGAGGAATGAAGTTTCGAAGACAATCAACCATGTTAAAAGAGAGTCCCGCAATGCAGTTAAGCCGAGTCAATGCATATTGTGCTCAAAGGAGAAGACCAGTTTCTGCAATTCTCATTCAATCCCTCAGTTTTGCTTGAAATCGATTTCGGTTGATGGAAAAGTTTTAACCTTAAATAGCCTTATAGAGATGGGCTTCTTGAGCGAGGAATCGGGCGTCAAATCAACAGGTACATTTAAACTTGTATGCAGAGAGTGCGATAACTCCTTTTTTAAGGATTACGAGAATCCAGATTACTATAAGTTAAATGAACCCAATCAGGGCATTTTGGGGCAAATAGCTACAAAAAACTATCTTATGGAGATTTCAAAAATACGCGAACAGATAGAAGTGCTTTCGCGTATGAAATCATGCTGTGGGCTTGAGGGTCAGATTGAACATCAGATAAACGTTAGAGAGCTTGACCTTTCAGAAAGCGAAAAAAAATCTTCGCAAGGCGATCCGTGTAGGATCGGGAAGTGCCAGAGGCTATGATCTATTTCTGTTCGAGAGAATAGGCCATGTCGTTCCCTTTGCATTCCAAGGGATGGTTAACCTAATCTCTGATTTCGATGGCAGAATGATTAATAATGTTTTTAATTATTCAAGCAACTATAAAATCGAGCCAGTCCATCTTTGCGTGTTTCCTTGTAGTGGATACGGTGTTGTTCTGGGTTTTCACGATTCTCGGGTAAAGCGATTCAACCGTTTTAAAGCAAAGCTTGGATCCCTTGAGCCAAGTGAGCGCCTATTGGCGGTCGAGAAGGTTATTTTTGCATATTCCGAGGAACCCTATTTGTCTAAATCCCTTCCCGAAAATGTTGTTCAAGACGAAGGGTTGAAGCGTCTAGCTAAAATGAACTCGGTGTATGTAAATAGACTTCTAATAGATGGTCCCGGGGAGGCGAGGGAGATAGATCTTGCTTGTCGCGAGTATGCGATATCGAATCTGCCTGATGCCCCGAATTTGTTCGATGCAGATTTTGCAATATGCTAAATGAAGCGTGTTTTTCCTTGGGGGTTCTGCGGCTTGGTGGTTAACTTCTGATTTGCGTAAATCGACTTTTTCGAATCGAAGCTGCGTTCAGGTAGAAGAAAAGAGTACTAATGCAGATAGCTGTAGCAGGAATGGGATATGTCGGTCTTTCCTTGGCCATGCTGTTGGCGCAGCACAATGATGTGCGCATCTTTGACGTTGTGCCGGAAAAAGTGATGCTGCTGAACCAAGGCAAAAGCCCCATGCGGATGAAGAGATCGATCGCTTTCTGCGCCAGCGTAGCGAAGGAGCTCTTCAGCTGAACCTTGCGGCAACTCAAAGCGAACGCGAGGCGTACGAAAATGCGGATTTTGCCATAGTCGCTACGCCGACCAACTATGATCCGCAAAAGAGTTTTTTCGACGCATCGAGCGTCGAGGAGGCCATCAGCGCAATTCGCGCTGCAAATGAAACCGCATGGATCGTGATAAAGTCCACCATCCCTGTTGGCTATACTCAAAAGCTTTCCGAACGTTTAGGCGACGAACGCATAATTTTCTCTCCCGAATTCCTGCGCGAAGGCAAGGCCCTTTACGACAATCTTTACCCTTCGCGCATAGTTGTTGGTTCGCCAAAGGACAATGAAGCGCAGCAGGCAGCGGAAGCTTTTGCGGATCTTTTGCTGGAAGGCGCGGCAGCTGGGGAAATGGAGCGCAGAAACGCTGATGGCAGCATCGGCATACCTGTGCTCTTGTGCGGGGCGACGGAGGCTGAGGCAATAAAGCTATTCTCCAACACCTATCTCGCCCTCCGCGTTGCGTATTTTAACGAGCTCGATACCTATGCGCAGGTTCGGGGGCTTGATGCAGCCAACATCATAAAAGGCGTTTGTTTGGATCCGCGTATTGGCGACCATTACAACAACCCAAGCTTTGGCTACGGTGGTTACTGCTTGCCGAAGGGCACCAAGCAACTTTTGGCGAATTATCAGGACGTTCCTCAAAACCTCATCTCTGCAATTGTGGAGGCGAATCGCACTCGCAAGGATTTTGTGGCAGAGGAAGTGTTAGCCCGTGTCGATGAGCTCCGCAGCAATGGCGCTGAAAACCCGATAGTCGGCGTATACCGCCTGACCATGAAAAAGGGCTCCGATAATTACCGTGCATCGTCCATCCAGGGTGTTATGAAGCGAGTAAAAGCCAAGGGGATCACGATGGTCGTCTACGAGCCGACCCTCAGCGACCTTGCCTTTTTCGGAAGCGAAGTACAGAACGATCTCGAAAAGTTTAAGAACGATTGCGATCTGATCATCGCTAATCGCTGGAACGCAGACCTGGTTGATATTGCTGAAAAGGTTTACACCTGCGATTTGTTCAAATGTGATTAAGCGAGCTGCGCGTGAGTCCATATGTCTCTTGCCCGGAAGTTGTTTTGCCTCCCACATTCAATTCCTTGCCGTGCCTAGAAGATCTTTGTGAGTCTTTGTCCCGGCAGGAATACCAGGGAAGAAAATGGGTTGTTTTTGTTGACGATGGGTCGAGTGATGGGTCCGTCGAATTACTTGAGGAAACCCAAATAGAGGGTTTTGCGAAAACGGCTTCGACCCAGAGGCACAGGGGCTTATCTTTCACAAGGAATCGTGGACTTGCGTGGATTGCCGGGGCGAAACCGGATTTCGGCGAAGAATTCGGTCTAACTCCATAATGACCAGCCATCCTCTTCCTGAAAACGTGGTCGGCATATTTTCTATGCGGCGAGCAGGTGCTGTTCATGGCGTCCCGGACGAGTAGCTTGAAGAAAGACCAGAGAGAAGCTTTTTCTCGATTGTTGACACATGGTTTTCTGCTGCTGCCGATTATTTGACCTTATTGGGGGAAGAGGGGAATCGTGGGGGTTCTGGATATCCTGGATGCGGAATTGGAGATTTTTTACCGTCAAACCATTTTGACTAGAGCTGTCGACCGGAAATCAGCGTCTAGATTTGTGGAAAACGTAAGGATGGAAGGCCGTTCGGGAGGGCGCGAGCGGGCGAGGCTCGAGCTATTGCAAAGCAGATCTTGCAAGATAGGCAGGGCGATAACGGCTGTTCCCAGAAGGCTGTTGGCAAGGTAGTTGCCCGATGGCTTTCTGGATCGAGCGATTCCGGATGCGTGATGCCCGTTTTTCCTTGGCGTTTTTTCGGCGGCGTGTGGCGGCAGTCCAGAAGTGAAAAAGAAAGAGAAAACGGCGACCATCCTCATTTTCCGCAAAAACCGTGCAGGCTGGCAAGCGTGCGCCAATACCCTTTACAATGAAACATCGTGATTATTTAGGTCGCACTGAGCATCAGCCGCAAAGGCAGCCGCCCCCTGCGTAACCACTAAACGATAAGGAACTGCATTAATGCCAAATATGCTCTCAAGCGCTAATGCCAGAAGGAATTGGTTCACCATAACGTCCCTTGTATCCAGGGACTTCAAGCTTAAGTACCGCCGCAGCGCCCTGGGCGTTTTGTGGTCGGTTCTGAACCCTTTGCTCATGATGATCGTGCTTTCCGTCGTGTTCAGCACGTTCTTCAAGTTCAGCATTGAAAACTACCCGCTGTACGTAATCCTGGGCAACGTCATGTTCGCCCTCATGGCCGATTCCACTTCAGGCGCCATGAACTCCATCATCGAATCTTCCTCGCTTATTAAGAAGATTCGCATCGAAAAGCTCATCTTCCCACTGGAAAAAGTGTTGTTCCAGTTGGTGAACTTCTGCATATCGCTTATTGCCGTAGCTGCGGTAATGATCTTCTTCCAGGTTGTTCCTCATGTTAGCCTTGCTGCGCTGCCTCTGCTGCTTTTGTATGTAGTGCTGTTCAGCGCGGGTGTGGGTATGGCTCTTTCGGCTCTTTCAGTATTCTTCCGCGACGTGTGCCATTTGTGGGGCGTAATAATTACGGCATGGACGTATGCCACGCCGCTGTTCTACCCCGTGGAAATCCTGCCTGATTGGGCGGCGCCGCTTATGCAGTACAACCCCATGTACCACTACGTAAGCTACTTCCGCGACCTTATTCTGAGCGGCACGGTGCCCGGCTTGCAGGAAAACCTCCTGTGCCTTGGCATGGCGGTAGCTGCATTCGCCATCGGTCTGCTTATTTTCAAGAAGACCGAAAAGAAATTCATTCTCTACGTTTAAGGAACAACCATGCCCGAAAACGTGAATACCAGCGTTCTGGAAATCGAGTCTGAGCTCGCCGACGACTCATCAAAGAAAACCATGATCAAGGTGGACCACGTGTCCATGATCTTCAACATGGCAAGTGAGCAGCTGAACAGCATCAAGGAATACGCGATTGCCGCCTTGAAGCGCGAGCTGCGCTTCAAGGAATTCCGCGCACTCGATGATGTTTCCTTCGAAGTGAAGCAGGGCGACGTGTTCGGCATTCTGGGTACGAACGGCTCTGGCAAATCCACCATTCTGAAGATCATCGCCGGCGTGCTGAAGCCCAGTAAAGGGTCGTGCACGGTTAATGGCAACATCGCTCCGCTCATCGAGCTTGGTGCGGGCTTTGACATGGAACTTACCGCGCGCGAAAACATCTACCTGAACGGTGCGCTTTTGGGTTACTCGAAGCAGTTCATTGAGGAAAACTTCGACGACATCGTCGAATTTGCCGAGGTGGAAAAGTTCCTGGACATGCCCATGAAGAACTACTCTTCCGGCATGGTGGCGCGCATCGCCTTTGCAATTGCTACGGTTATCGTGCCCGAGATTCTGATCGTTGACGAAGTGCTTTCCGTGGGCGACTTCATGTTTCAGAAGAAGTGCGAAGACCGCATCACGAAGCTCATCAAAGAGCACGGAGTGACGGTGCTTATCGTTTCGCACAACAACGACCAGATCGAGCGCTTGTGTAACAAGGCGGTATGGATCGAAAAGGGCCATCTGCGTATGGCGGGCACGTCAAAGGAAGTGTGCCAGACGTATCGTGTGCTGGGCGGTCATGTGGGTAGCAAGGAATCGGAACAGATCGTGTTCGAAACCCTGCAGGACCTGAAGAAGCCCGACATGAGCGGCATCGAATCTATCGAAGCAGACACACGTTATGGCATTGCGGCTAAGCTTTCGAGCCGTTGCTACCCCGATGGCGCAAAGGCTGCAATCCTTGCATCGGGCGAGCACGAAATGGTGCCGCTGATTGCGAATGGCCTTGCGGGGGCATTGGATGCGCCGATCCTCCTTACGCAGAACGAAAGCGTGCCCGATATTACGGCACAGGAGCTGAACAGGCTCAATCCCCAGACGGTGTACGTGCTGAATGGAGGTACGCTGGATGTGGATGCGATAACCAAGGAAGCAACTTCTTCCGTCCCTTCCGCTTCGGTAGAAGTGCTGGAAGGCGAAAACGTTTGCAGCCTTTCGTGGTCGATTTTTCAGTACGGCGAAGAAAAGGGCCTATGGGGTTCCGACGTTGCCCTTACCTACGATGGCTGTTTGGGCGATTTGGTGTCGCTTTCGCCCTACCTATTTTCTAACAAGTGCCCTGTTCTGGTCAAAGAGGCTTCCTCCGAGATTCCGGAATGGATGCTTGATGCCGCGCTTTCTGCCAAGGAAGTTTTAGTGGTAGGTGGTTATAAATCTTTCACCGAAGAGGCTTTGGAACCAATCGCGAAGAGCGCTGGGCAAGTTACCCGCTTTGTTGGCGAGGGCCCCTACGATGCGAATGAGAAAATCGACAATTGGATAAGCCAACATGCCAAGGCTGAGCGCTTGCTGGTTGTTTCTATCTGGTATCCCCAGGATGCCGTTGCTGTTGCAGCATACGCTTCGAAAAACAGGGGCCTGATTGTTCTGGAAGACCCGCAAAACCTCGACAGCGTTGCCCATGGAATCAACTATCTGAAAAAGCAAAGTGGCAAACTTGAATTCATCGGGGACAAATCTCGCTTCAACGATTTAGACAAGAGCCTTTTAGCAAAAGCATTGAAGTGCGATTAGCTTTCGATGAAGCGTAAAAGGGCTTCCTTGGTTTCCGGCTGGTTAAAAACTCCTTCAGTGAAGTGGTTATGACCCAAGATGTCGTCCGGTAAATAGGGCCAGCCGGGGTTGCACTCGTCTGCCACTGAATAAGCATCGTTTGGTATATCGATGAATCCCCCTTCGAAGGCGTGCGTCTTTACTGGGAACATCATGGACGCTGGGTACAGGATTTTTCTCCAGGGCGCATTGAAGAGGTTATCCAGGCCGTAAGCAACGGCGGTTGCTTTATCTTTGGAGCAGAGCAGGCCTGCTGCCCGTGCTTTCCCCTGATAGGTAGAGAAAAGCGTTTCAATGTTTTCGATTTCCAGAGCGGCTTTTTTGTCGTCTTGGTCGTCTCTCTCAATTTGGATACATTGCGCAACAGAGCCGCTGTCCGGGGAATATAGGAGCCCGCGTTCGCCCCAGTAGGGAAATTCATTCATTTTCGCCACGAAAGCATCCATGAGCTCAACTCGTAGAGAACGAAGGGCGTCATCCTTGCTTTTGCTAGAGGAGGGGGCCCAGTCCCATATACAGATGTCAACGAAGCAGGGGATGTGCTGGTTGCGGCTGCTGAACCTTACTTGACGGCAAAATACATAGCCGTCGTATACGAGAGTTAGCTGAAAATCCGGATTGTTCGCGCAAATCTCTTTGAGCTTGTCGACATCTTCCCTCATCATACAGATATCGATATCGTCATCCCAAGGGATGAACCCGTTTCGTGACAGTGCGCCTATCAACGAGCCGAACGATGTCCAATAAGGGAGATTTGCCTTTTTGCAAAGCGCATCCAGCTCGAACATAAGGCGTCCGTTTGCTTTCTGCATGATGCGCGCGTTCCCCTCGGCTTCTGGGAGCAGAGAGAAAATCCTCCTTCTGGTTTCTGCGGGAGTGTCGTTTGGGTAGGCCTTCCTGAACAGCGCTTCCATACGTAGTTTGTTGCGCTCTGCTTCGGTTCTCAGGGAGGCGTCGATGGCATCGTATTTTGCATTAAGATTTCCATTAATCCCGTTGTCTGCTTGCTCGATGCGGCGAAAGAGCTCATCTTGCTTCGATTTAATATCGAACAGCTCGTCTTTGACTAAATTATTTTGCGCCACAAAGTGCTTTTCTGCCGCATGAAAAGAGCGGGAGGAGATGGGCAGAAGGCTTTTGAATTTGTTGATGAGAGACATACGACCTCAAGTTCATATTCGTTATTGTGTTTTTGCTATTTTACATTGGAAATGATCTCCCTGAGCAATACTTGCGGCCGCCTCGTATTCGGACGATTAACTTAAATAATGTTTCGTTCAACGCTGCGGGTCCGACGTTTTGTGAATCTTCTGTATGATGTTTAGAACGTGTGTTTAACGAAAGGCGATTCGTATGGCTGTCGGAAAAAAGCTGCTAAGTGCATTCTTCTCCTTCACTCTAGTTATGGGCCTTCTTCCTTATTCGGCATTTGCGGACCCTTTGGATTCGAGCTCGGATTCAACCAAGTCCAGCTCTGATGCATCGACTTCCAATGAGTCCGAATTCGCGGATGGCGGGGTTGCTTCAAAGCCGGATCCAAGCGATTCCGAGGGCGGAATGGATTCCAGTGGTTCTGTCTCTGGCGGGGAAGATGTTGAGTTTGGCGTCGGTGATGGATTCGCCAACGAGCAGGAAATGTCTGCCCCTGATTATAGTGATGGCAAGCTGGCAATTTGGGCCGACGGCCTTGACGACCCCTCCGACATTGCGGATGTTTACCCGCCCGATACCAACGAAATTGAAGCATACGCTAACGGCTCTAACCTTCAGCCAATGAGCTTCAGCTCTGAAATGCTGTACTTCTGCAAATATGAGAGCAGCTGCAATTATGACCAGGGCCTTAGCTCGGGAGATGGTTATCATGCCATGGGCTATTTCCAGTTCGACAACAGGTATGGCCTGGGCAGCTTCCTGAAGGCTGTGTATAACTACAACCCTTCAACTTATAGCGCTTTAAAGGTCATTGGCGATCGCTACGGGTGGGATGTGACGGGCGCAACCCGCTCCAACGGCGCATTCACCCAATTGGGTAACGATCTCAATACCGCGTGGCATGCTGCATACAAGGCGAACCCCACCGAGTTTTCAAACTTGCAGAATGGCTGGGCTTACATTGATTCCTACAACGGGTCGTTAGGTGCTCGTGGTTGCCTTAAGGCATTTGGAATCAACTTGGACAATCGCCCCGATTGCATTAAGGGTCTTTGCTGGGGCATGGTCAACCTGTTTGGTGCAGGAGGCGGCGCCTCATATATCAACAATGGTAATTATTATGGTGCAAATTGGTTCTTCAAGAATTCGGGCATCAACGATTCTATGTCGGACGAAACTTTCGTGACTACCCTCTGTGACTATGTTGTCAATAACGTTGCGAAGCGTTATCCCAAGCAATCCATCTACTGGACCGGTTGGCAGAATCGGTACAAGAGTGAAAAAGCTGACTGCTTGAAATATCTCCAAGCAAGCAATTATATAGCGCCGTCCCCCAAGAACGTGAAGGCCGCGGCCTCCGGCAGCGGCGAGGTGACGCTCTCCTGGGATCCCGTCGACGGCGCCGACGCCTACGCCGTCGCCGAGTACGTGGGCGGCTCCTACCGCACCTTCACCACCTCGTGCGCCGCGACGAGCTACACGGTCGGCGACCTCTCCAACGGCAAGGAGCACGGCTTCCTCGTCCAGGCCAGGGTGGGCGGCAAGTGGTCCGCTGCGTCGGCCGACCTGCTGGCGTACGCCACCCCGCAGGGCGTCACGAAGCCCGAGCCCAGGGCCGAGCCCGGCAACGGCTCGGTGAAGCTTTCCTGGGGCAAGGTCCCGGGGGCGATAAAGTATGCGGTAACCAGGGACGATATAACCACCGCTGTTTATGCCGATGGAAATTCGTATGAGGCGAAAGGACTAAAAAATGGCGAAACATACGCTTTCCATGTCCGCGCTTTGATCGATGGTGCATGGACTTCGCTGATGGATGATGCGGTTTATGCGACACCTTCTGACCCTTCTTCACCAAAAGTTAGTGCCTCGCTTGATGGCGGAACTGTGATTCTTGAGTGGGATAAAATTTCGGGTGCTGATAAGTACGCTATTGCGTTGAAAACGAATTCTGGATACAGGACCTATACCTATGATTGCAATCAGACCCAGTTTGAGGTAAAGAACTTAAATCCAGGCGTTTATACTTTCTTAGTTCAATCCCATTCAAATAATGGGTGGTCGTCATTTGGCGACAGAGACCTCGTCTCGATAACGGTTCCTGACGCTAGCTCCCCGAAAGTAACCGTCGACTATCGTGACGGCGATTCGGTTGTTCTTTCGTGGAATCCAGTTTCTGGGGCAACGAAATACGCTGTGGCTGAATGCAAAAATGGATTATTCTCAAATTTCACGACTGAGTACACAGGCACAGAGTTTGAAATCAAGAATCTTGGCTTTGGGGTTAAGCACCGCTATCTCGTCCAAGCGTATGTAAATGGATCTTGGAGCAGGTTTACGGAAAACGACTACGTTGAAGCCTTTGTTGCCGACAAAAACTCCCCTAATGTCAAGGCGGACGCTTCGGGGGACGGACAAGTAACCCTCTCATGGGAAAAAGTTTCCGGGGCGAGCAAGTACGCTATTGCCGAATATGCTGGAGGTGGCTACCGCACGTTCACGACAAACTGCATCGATTCTTCCTATGTTGTTAACGATCTTGGAAATGGACATGAACATAGATTCTTAGTCCAGGCTTTCGTTAATGGAGGATGGTCAGCGGCAAGCACTGATCTCTTGGTTTCCGCGACCCCCCATGGCGTAATGGCTCCTGTTGCAACGGCGAAGGCTGGAGATTTAAGCGCAACCGTCCAATGGGGGAAGGTTCCTGGTGCTACGAGATATGCGGTTGCTGCTCAAAATGGTGATGGGTCATTTACTACCTATACATACTCGTGCACTGGGTTGTCGTACACCGTAAAAGGATTAGTAAGTGGTCGAACTTATAAAATGCTTGTTCAGGCGTACGTCGATGGAAAATGGTCTCCCTTCTCCAGCGTCGATTTGGTTAGCGTGAAACCGTATGGAACTAACATTCCTACTGGGCAACAAATGATGGTCAATATTGCGAATAATAGCGGGTTTACTAGCAATACATCATATTTGATTCTTGTAAACCGTTCACGGCACGAGGTTGGTGTGTTTAGAGGCGGCTATAAGAATTGGTCTTGCACAAAATTTTGGAGTTGCGTGACAGGTGCTCCGTCGACTCCAACGATAACTGGCGAATATAAGACAACCGGCTTCAAGAGAACGAATCTTACGACGGATGTACGCGCACGCTGGTGCACTCAGATTAATGGAGGGTACTTCTTCCATTCGATCCTGGCTTCTAATGGCGAGTTGGGCGGCAGTCGGTCTCATGGTTGCATTAGGCTTGCGGTTGAAAATGCAAAGTGGATATATGACAATATCATGCAAGGAACAAAAGTATATATCTACTGATTCGTTGATGCGCAGGGGAGGGCTCGGCTCTCCCCTGATTTTGTCGGAAGGAAATTCAAATGAAGGGAATTATTCTAGCAGGCGGCTCCGGTACGCGTTTGTATCCCCTGACCACCGTAACATCTAAGCAGCTTCTCCCCGTATACGATAAACCGATGATTTATTATCCTTTATCTATTCTTATGCTTGCTGGCATTAGAGATATCCTTCTTATTTCCACTCCTCAAGATCTTCCAAATTTCAAACGTCTTTTAAAGGACGGCTCGGCGTATGGGATTAAACTTTCGTATGCCGAACAGCCTTCGCCAGATGGGCTGGCTCAGGCGTTTATTATTGGTGAAGACTTCATCGATGGTGACAGTTGTGCACTTGTTCTTGGTGACAATATTTTCTACAGCGGTGGACTCACCTCTCTTCTAACCAAGGCGGCTGCCAAGGAGCATGGCGCGACTGTCTTTGGCTATCATGTTGATGACCCTGAACGCTTTGGCGTAGTTGAGTTTGATAAAAGCGGCCAGGTTCTTTCTATCGAAGAAAAGCCGGAGCACCCAAAGTCGAACTATGCGGTAACGGGGCTTTATTTTTATGACGAGCGTGCTGTTGAGTTTGCAAAGCAAATCAAACCTTCGGCTCGCGGCGAACTTGAAATCACCGATCTTAACAGAATGTATCTCGAGGATGGCTCCCTTGAAGTTTCATTGCTTCATCGTGGTTCAGCGTGGCTTGATACGGGTACTATCGCGAGCCTCTACCAAGCAGGTGAGTTCGTGCGCGTTATAGAGCAGAACCAGGGCTTGCAGATTGCATCTCTTGAAGAGATTGCATTTAACAATGGCTGGATCGGGAAAGAGGCTCTTCTTGAATCAGCGGAGCGCTTTGGCAAATCGTCGTATGGGCAATACCTAAAGCAGGTTGTTGATCGCTGCTAGCTTTTGTTTACGCGCAGTCGCGTTGGGCTCTACCGCATAACGCGACTGCGACCGATGTTTTATCGGCATGGGTTTCTGTTGCTATAATGGATCCAATTGTGCAAAGCGATGCAACGAAAGTTGAGCTTATATGAAAAAGTATCTGGTAACAGGTGGGGCTGGATTCATAGGCAGCAATTTTGTGCTGTATATGCTTAATCAGCATGACGATGTATCAATCGTTAATGTCGATTCTCTCACTTATGCAGGGAACCTCGAGAACCTTAAATCGGTGGAAAACGATGGGCGCTATCGTTTCGTCCAGGCTGATATTCGCGATGCTGACAAGATTAGGGAAATAGTCGATCAATTTGCCCCTGATTACGTAATCAATTTTGCAGCTGAGTCGCATGTTGACAGATCCATTCTCGATCCAGGCGCATTTGCCAGTACGAACGTAATGGGTACGGTTGCCCTGCTAAACGTTGTTAAAGCTGCCTGGGAGCAGTCTGATGGCTCTTATGGCGACCACAAATACATTCAGGTATCAACCGATGAGGTGTATGGGTCCCTCTCTCTCGACGAACCTAATTCTTTCTTTCGCGAAACTACGCCATTAAACCCCCATAGCCCTTACTCTTCCTCAAAGGCTTCTGCTGATTTATTCGTGAAGGCCTACGCTGATACCTATGGGCTTCCAGTTAATATTACAAGATGCTCAAATAATTACGGTCCATACCAGTTCCCTGAAAAATTGATACCTCTCATGATTAACAATGCGCTAGTGCATAAGGCTCTGCCGGTTTATGGCGATGGTTTGAATGTTCGCGACTGGCTTTACGTTGAAGATCATTGCAAAGCGATTGATCTTGTCGCATCTAATGGAAAAGTTGGAGAGATTTACAACGTTGGTGGGCATAATGAGCGCCCCAATATTTTTATCGTCAAGAAGATCATTGAAGAAGTAAGCGCTGTAACTGGCGATGCAGAAATAAACGAGGCCCTGATTTCTTATGTGGAGGATAGAAAAGGGCACGATCGGCGTTACGGAATCGCTCCGGACAAAATCAAGGAGGACCTTGGATGGGAACCTGAAACCGCATTTGAGACCGGCATTGTTAAGACTATTCAATGGTACTTGGCCAATCCTGAATGGGTTGAGCATGTTACGAGTGGCGATTATCAGAACTACTATTCGAAGATGTATGAAAACAAATAAAAGGTTTGAAGGTCAGTATGATTCCCTTTAACATCCCTCCCTATGTTGGGACGGAGCTTGACTATGTAAAGCAGGCTGTCGACAACAAGAAAATCTGTGGCGATGGTCCATTCACCAAGAAATGTCATCAGTGGCTGGAAACTGCATTTAAATGCCAAAAGTCTCTGCTCACAACCAGCGGGACAACAGCTTTAGAGATGGCGGCAATTCTCTGCGACCTGAATCCTGGGGACGAGGTGATTCTTCCCAGCTTCACTTTTTCAACGACTGCTACAGCATTTGTTTTGGTTGGGGCAAAATTGGTGTTTGTCGATATTCGTCCAGACACGATGAATATTGACGAAACGAAAATAGAAGCAGCTATTACGGACAGAACAAAGGTGATCGTTCCCGTTCATTATGCTGGCGTGGCATGCGAAATGGATGCAATCATGGAAATCGCCCGCAAACATAATCTACTTGTTGTCGAAGATGCGGCGCAGGGTGTTATGGGCACCTACAAAGGTAGAGCGCTTGGTACGATAGGCGATATGGGCTGCTATTCCTTTCACGAAACGAAGAATTACTCTATGGGTGAAGGTGGCGCCCTCATGATCAACGATCCTGAATATAATGAGCGCGCCGAGATCATTCGCGAAAAGGGAACAAACCGTGCGCGCTTCTTTCGTGGCCAGGTAGACAAGTACACATGGGTTGATTATGGAAGTAGCTATTTGCCAAGCGACATGAACGCTGCTTATCTTTGGGGTGAACTTGAAGTTGCTGCAAAGATCAACAACAATCGATTGTCTATATGGTCGGCCTATTACGATGCATTTTCGGATCTTGAGTCGAAGCATTTAGTTGATTTGCCCGTAATTCCTGAGGCTTGCAGACATAACGCCCATATGTTCTATCTTAAACTCAAGAATCTTGAGCAAAGAACGGACTTCATTTCCTTTTTGAAGGGTAGGGGAATACAAGCATCTTTCCACTACGTTCCGTTGCATTCTTCTCCGGCAGGTGAGCGCTTCGGTCGTTTCGACGGTGTAGACGAATTCACAACTAAGGAAAGCGACCGCCTAGTGCGCTTGCCGATGTACTATGGCATGTCTAAGGAAGATCAGGATCGCGTTATCGAGGCAGTTCTCGGTTATTTCTCTCGCTAGTTTGCAAGGTTTTTATTGATGGATATTTCAGTTGTAGTCCCTGTTTATGGATGTCGTGCCGCATTGCCAGAGCTGCACCGTCGTCTCGTAGAAACGCTTGAGGGGATGGGCAAGTCGTTCGAAATAATTCTGGTGAATGATGGTTGTCCACAAAACTCCTGGGAGGAAATTGAGCCCATTTGCGCCCAGGACAAAAGAGTTAAAGGGGTTAGGCTGTCACGTAATTTCGGGCAAATTCGGGCAATAACTGCTGGTCTTGATATGAGTGAAGGCGATTGGGTTGTGGTTATGGATTGCGACTTGCAAGACAGGCCGGAAAGTATACCTGAGCTGTATAAAAAAGCTCAAGAGGGATTCGATGTTGTTTTCGCGCGCCGCATTGCGAGGAAAGATACGGGCTTGGTAAAGGCTTTGTCGAAAGCCTTTTACAAGGTCTATGACTATTTCACGGATGGAAATTACGATTCTTCCATCTGCAATTTCAGCATCTCGCGTCGAGTGGTGGTCGATAGCTATTGCAGGATGCGTGAGCATAATCGGGCATACACGATGTTCATTAAATGGCTTGGTTTTTCTCAGACTGCCATTGATATTGAAGGCGACGAGCGTTTCGAGGGGGATTCTTCTTATAGCTTTAAAAAGAAGATGAACATGGCGTTTGAGCTTATAACGGCGCAGTCAACGAAACCGCTCAAGTTTGCTATTCATGCCGGCTTCTTTTTCTCGCTTTTTGCACTGCTAGTCATAATCGCTTTGATTATCCGATATCTGCTTGATCCTACTGAGGCATTGGTTGGATGGACGAGCACTATGGCCGCGATTTGCTTTATGGGTGGATTGAATCTTGCCGCTGTTGGGGTTGTTGGGCTTTATGTTGGGAATATATTCAACGAGACCAAGCATCGTCCCTTGTATGTGCTTGCGGAGGTCTTGAACGGAGAGGAGCAGCAAAGATGATTTTGGTAATTGGGGCAACTGGCTTTGTCGGTATGTACACCGTCGATAAACTTCTTTCTGATGGCAAGAAGGTCGTTGCGACTGGAAGGAATAAGAAACTTGGCGAGAAGCTTCAACAAATGGGTGCAGCTTTTATCCCCTTGGACATAGCGGATTCTAGTGAATTCGATGCTCTTCCTTCTGATGGGATAGAGGGTATTGCGCTGCTTGCTGGATTGTTGCCGGCCAATGCTACCGCCGACCTCGACAGCGAGGATAATGCTGCTGACTATTTTGAGGTGAATGTAATTGGCTTGATCAACGTGCTTGAGTGGGCGCGCAAGCACGGAATAAGAAAAGTAATCTCAACTTGCAGCTATTCGGACGTGTCCGGGGCATGGGGCAAGGGCTATCCGATTACGGAAGAAGAGCCGAGAGACTTTAAATTTACTGGCGACCATGCCGTTTACGTTATTAGCAAGAATGCCGCAAATGATGTGATGGAATACTATAACCAGCAGCATGGGATGCAGTGTTCCTGCTTCAGGTTTCCCCCAGTATACGGTGTAGGTCCTCATGGGACCATCATGGTCAATGGAAAACCCTACAAATCAGGTATTCAGACTTTTATAGAGAAGGCTGAGGCTGGAGAAGACATAGAGCTTTGGGGCGATCCTCATATCAGCCGAGACATTATTTACGTTAAAGATGTTGCAAGGGCATTTGAAATGGCCCTGGAAAGCGATAAGGCTTACGGCTTGTACAACATGACAAGTGGGGTTGGTCTTGATCTGGAGGATCAGGCAAAAGCAGTAATTGATGTGTTTGGCCCGGATAACGGATCGAAAATCGTTTATCGACCGGACAAGCCGAACAATACTCCCTCTTTTCTGTATTCGATGGAAAAGGCTAAGAGGGATTTCGGGTTTATTCCCGAATATACCGACTACCATGCAATGATGGTCGATTATAAAAACGAGTTGGACAGTGGACGTTGGAATGAGCTTGCCCATTCAAGGGAAAGGTAGTCTTTCTTTGAAGAAAATTGCCATCATCGGTGCATCGTATCTACAGAACCCTTTGATCCTCAAGGCAAAAGAGCTTGGATATGAGACTCATGTCTTTGCTTGGGAATGTGGGGATATCGGGGAAAAAACGGCAGATTATTTTTACCCGATAAGCATTGTTGAAAAAGAACGCATCCTCAGTAAATGCAGGGAGATTGGCATTGATGGCGTTTGCAGCATCGGGTCCGATCTGGCGAATACCGTTGTTAGCTATATTGCCTCTTCGATGGGGCTCGTTTCTAATACCATTGAAGCAACCCGCCTCAGCACGGATAAACATGCGATGCGCGATGCGTTTGAAAAGAACGGGGATCCTTCACCTAAAAGTATGGTTGTGGATAAAGGCTTTTGCCTTGTTGACAGCGGATTGCAATTTCCCATTATCGTCAAACCTGCAGATAGGTCGGGAAGCCGCGGTATCACAAAACTGGAATCTGCCGACCGGTTTGAAGAAGCGGTAGAAAGAGCAAAGAACGAAAGCTTCTCTGGGGTTGTGCTTGCCGAGGAGTTCTTTCAGGGAAATGAATATAGCGTTGAATATATTTCCTGGAAAGGGAAACATTATTTTCTTTCAATTACTGAGAAATTTACTTCTGGGGCTCCCATGTTCATTGAGAAGGGGCATCTTGAGCCGGCTCGCGTAAGCGCTTCTATTGAAATGAAGGTCAAATGTGTCGTTGAACATGCTCTTGATGGATTGGGCGTGGAGTATGGTGCATCGCATTCGGAGCTGAAGATTAATGAAGACGGCGAGATTGCAATTATAGAGATTGGTAGTCGTATGGGTGGAGACAGGATTGGGTCCGATCTAGTGTCTTTATCGACGGGCTACGATTTTGTCGCTTCAGTCGTTGCTGTCGCTATGGGGCAGTGTCCTGCCCTTCCAGAAATTGAAGAACATAAATATGCTGCGATCAGGTATGTATTTGACAACAAAGATTTGAGTGCCTTAGATGCTCTAAAGAAGAATGCGCCGAACCTTCTTCTTAAGGCTGATGTTTCAGGGTTTGGCAAGCATGCCATTGTTGATAGCTCGTCTAGATTTGGCTACTTCATGATGTGCGCAGACTCTATTGCTGATCTTAGCCCCTATTTGCCCGATCATAGTGAAGAGGGCTTGTAGTGGCTAGTACTGGAAGGGTGAAAACCCTTTTTGCGTTGCATTTGCTTTTGATGGTTTATTCGACAAGCGGCATTTTGAGTAAGCTGGCAGCAGGAGTCGACTTTTTAAGTTTTGATTTTTGCCTTTTTTACGGGGGCATACTGTGTCTGCTAGGCGTTTACGCAATAGGGTGGCAGCAAATCCTGAAAAGGCTCCCTCTTACAACGGCTTTTTCGAACAAGGCGGTAACCATTGTTTGGGGCATTATTTGGGGGGCGCTGTTCTTTTTCGAGCCCGTTACTCTGCCTAAGGCGATAGGCGCTCTCCTGATTATTGCGGGTGTAGTTTTGTTCTCTCATGCTGATGGGCAAGAATTGGGCGGCGCTCATGAATGAGGCGATGTTTCTTTACTCGGGCATTCTATTGTTGGGTACTTTCATCAGCGCAGTGTCTCAGGTGATTTTAAAGAAAGCGGCGCTAAAAGCTTATCCATCAAAAATTAGAGAGTATTTGAACTTTCCTGTAGTTTTCGCGTACTCACTTTTTTTGCTGACAACGTTCATGTGCATATTCGCCTATAGGGTGGTTCCCCTATCTTTCGGGCCTGTGCTTGAGTCGACGAGTTATTTGTACGTTACGGTATTCGGTGTCTTGTTTTTCAAAGAGAAGATAACCAGGAAGAAAGCTATCGCTTTGTTGCTCATTTTGCTGGGCATAGTCGTTTATTCGTTTGGAATTTAAAAGGAAATAGTAGTGGAATCCAAGTTTGAGAAGTGTGCAAATAAGTTAAAAGATTCAATCGAATCTTCGAAAAGGGTATTCTTTCTATCCTATGTCTTCTTATTTTTCTCTTTCATGCTGTTTTTTTCTTTCGGCTACCTGCTTTATGGCAAGAGCTTTATTTGGACGGTTGACGGTCTCGAGCAGCAATACATGTTTTTCATTATGCAGGGCGAGTGGCTGAGGGAACTGCTAACAAATGTTTTTATCAGTCATTCTTTTGTTGTGCCCATGTGGAGTGAATCGATAGGCTACGGGGGGGACTACATTTATTCCCTGGGCAATACGCTTGGCAATCCAATTAATTGGATTTCGGTTTTTGCGACAAGCGAAACAGCCGATTTCTGGCTCAACTTAACCGTGCCAATAACGTTATTCCTTGCAGGCCTATCTTTTCTCGGCTATTGCTTAAATAAAGATTTTGATCGAAGTGCAAGTCTGATTGGCTGCATGATCTATTTGTTTGGCGGATATACCATTATTGTTGCAAGCCAAATCTATATGATATACCCCCTGGTTCTTGCTCCTTTAGTGCTGTGGGGCGTTGATAAAATTTTTGATAAAGAATCTCCCGTGTTATTCGTTGCAGCTATGGCCCTTTGTTTTTTTTGTTCGGTTAGCCTTGCGTATACGATGTGCCTATCGCTGTTGGTCTATTGCCTCGTTAAAGTGTTCAACCTTGAGGAGAAAACTTCTTTCAAAGGGCTTTTAATTTGGGTTGTAAAGATTCTTTTGGCGATACTGCTGGCGGCCTTGATAGCTGGAATAATGTTCTATCCGAATGCGGCATCCTTGCTCGGGCAAGGGAGGTTGGGGCTTGACCGCTATCAGAGTGCTACGTATTCGTTCATGTACTATGCCAAGTTGCTGGAAGGCTTTATCTCGCCAAACACCGTAGGCGAAGATTGCATGTATGGCTTCGCGCCAATTGCACTGGTTGCTGTTTTTGCCCTATTCCTTGTAAAGAATCTCGAAATGCCGAAAAGGGCGAAAAGGGTTTTACGTATACTTTTCGTCCTGATGACGCTTTTTCTCTGCCTTCCCATTGCCGGGCGAGTATTTAATGGAATGGCGTATGCAAACAATCGATGGGTTTGGTCTTATTGCCTGCTTGTATCGCTGATTGTTGTTGCGGTTCTCCCTTCTTTGGCTAATGCACTTAAAGACGAAGGAAAGAAAGTATTCTACGCGGCATCTGTTTATGGAATTATATGTATGCTTTTGCTCGCATGGTACAGCGGTAAAACTTTCTACGCGATGCTCTCTATCCTATTTGCTGTAATCGTTGTTTGTTATGCATTCCGAGACAAACCAGCGCTTTTGAATGTTGGGGTTACCTGCTCAGTGGCCGTGTCGTGCGTGTTCGTCTCGTATCAATATGCTCATGGCAGTAGGGATACTCACGTAAATCTGGGCGAAGCCTACGATTATGCAGCTACAGATGATGCCTCGTCTCTGATTATGGGCTTGGGCGATCATTCTGAGCAGCGATACGACAATGCTAAGGTTCATTTTTGGCGTAACGGCAATTGGGCTACTGGAACGCTTGGGTGCAGTTTTTACAACAGTTTGTACAACAGTGCAGTTGACGATTACCATACAAGCCTCGGACTAGCTACGTCCTCTATGAACTTCTCATACGCTACATTGAACTCTCGTACAACTATGGAGGCTCTTGCTGGGTCAAAGTATTTTCTAACCTTGACCCATGATGATGGTTTGTTGCCTCCTTTGTATAGAACCGTAGTTGCTCAAGGAGTGGTCGCTGGTGGCGATTACTCGGTTTACGAAGCGGACAAGGTGCTTCCGCTTGCTTTCTTCTATGATTCTTCAATCTCAGAAGACGATTATCGCTCTATGAGTCTTATGCAGAGGCAAGACTCATTAACTCAGAGCGTTGTTTTGAGCGGGGAAGATGCGGGTAATGCTGCCCCGAGTAGCTATACTACGGAAATAGCATCGAATCTCTCCCTGGTGCAAGATGGAGAAGAGACCCTGCCTGTTAATGACGGTTTGACTGAGTCCGAGAAAGCAGAATCTGTTCTCATAGAAGGTAATACAGTAACGGTTACCCAGCCGAACACTGTCCTTTATCTCAACGGCTCAATTCCGGGAGGAACGGAAGCGTATTTCGCCTGTGAGGGAATGAATTACTCACCGCTCTCCTCAACCTCTGTGGGGGAAGTGGGAGGAATTAGAGGCTCGCTTAAGACATTCCTTTCTGATCTTAAATCGAGCGACAGCAAAGAGTGCAAGATCATGGTGTACGGAGCGAATGCTGCCCAAGAAATATGGTTCATGAACAATAAGCATCATTTATATGGTGGAAAAGATGACTGGGCCGTTAACACTGGCTATTCCGACTCGCCTAGAAGTTCGATTGCGTTGCAATTCTGCGACCCAGGTACTTACTCGTTTGATTCCCTGGGATTGTATGCGACTGATACCTCGTATATCTCAAAAGATATTGATCATTTATCCTTGAACTCAGCCTATGAGATCGAAAAGGTAGATAATGGCTATTCCTGCCGAACCGACAGAGACGATGAAGGATGGCTCTACTTCAGGGTGCCTTATGGTGAAGGTTGGACGGCATATATTGACGGTAAAAAAGCGGACTTGGAGAAAGCTAATCTGGGCTTTATGGCAATCGATGTGCCATCGGGCAACCATTTAGTTTTGATCGAATACGAAACGCCAAACCTTCGTGAGGGTGCATTGATTTCATGTGTCGGCGTTGTGTTGGCTCTGGCTGCATTTTGCTGGCACAGGAGAAAGGCTAAAATTAGCTCCATACACTAAAAGCTCAGTGTATTTTTTGGTTAGCGTTTGATAGTGCGAATGCGGTTGGCTCTAACAAGACAAAAGGGGAATCTAGTGAAGTTTGCAAATATAGTTCTCGAGAATACCGATAGGGCGGTTCGCAATCCGGCGATGTTTTGCAGGTCGTCTGCCCCAGTTGCATTTGACGGCGCGGAGGGCGAATGGCTCCTTTATTCGAAGGGCTTCTATGACTTCACTACGTACTTCAACGCTCTTTCCGTTGGTAAGTTGAAAAAGTATGCAAGTGCTAAGTCCTTCTCCCTTCACATTGAACTTAAGGGCTCGAAGTGCATCGTTCGCCAAATGAAGGCGACTTCATTCTCGATGGAGTCTGAGGTTGTGGGAGGAACCGATATCGAGATTCCCGCAAGCAGTGAGTGGATTTCAGTCGATGTTGATTTGATCGTTGACTCTGACGCTGTGCTTATGTCTTTTGCTGTAGAGGCCGATGGTCCGGTATATATCCGAAATGGCTCGTACTCTCTTGAGGTTGACCACCCATTAAATGAGGTCAATCTCGCGCTGGCAACAACCACCTTTAAAAAGGAATCGTATATTGAGGCAAACATCGCATCGATTAAAAAGGACATTCTTGGTTCCGATGATGAGATTTCCAAGCACTTCCACATGCACGTTGTCGATAACGGCCGGACATTGGATTGCTCGAAGTTAAACAGCGATGGTGTTACGGTTTACCCGAATGACAATGTTGGTGGTGCTGGCGGTTTCGCGCGCGGCATGATTCAGGCGATGGAGCAGGAAGTTCCCGCTACCCATGTCTTGTTGATGGACGACGATGTTGCAGTGTCTCCTGAAAGCATAAAGCGCACGTATAACCTTCTTCGAATTGCGAATGAAGAGCATAAAGACGCTTTTGTGAGCGGTGCAATGCTTGATTATCGGATCGTTGAGGACCAATGGGAGGATACGGCAGCCTTCCTGGACGCCTGTTGCCAATCGATCAAGCCTCGTCTTCGCCTCACTGAAATTGCCGACTTGGTATTTAATGAAGACAGCGTTCCAACCGAACGTCAACTCAGCAGGCGCTATGCCGCCTGGTGGTATTGCTGCATTCCCGTTGAAACTATCAAGAAGAACGGTTTGCCGCTGCCGTACTTCGTTCGTTATGACGATGTCGAATATGGCATTCGCTGCAAGCCAAAGCATTTTATGACCATGAATGGTATCGGTATTTGGCATATGGCATTCCATGTGCGCTACAACCCTGCAGTTGAGCGCTACCAGACGGTACGCAACGGCTTTATTGCCAACGCAACAACGGGCATTTCTTCCGATAAGGAATTGCTTGCATATATGCATGATGCTATCCGAACGGAGCTCAAAAAATATGGCTATCAAAATGCTGAGCTTATTTTGGATGGCTTCGAAGACTTTCTCAAAGGACCTTCCTTCATCAAAGGCAAGGTGGCGGAGGAATGCTTTATGGGGGCAAATCGACGGAATGAAAAAATGCTCCCATTCGATGAGCTCCAAAAAGATCCAGTCTTAAAGGATATTGATCTATGGTCGCTTACTCGCCAGAAGATCAACGCTAATTACCCTCGCGCTTTGGGCGAGCGTCTCGTAGACTTCGTTTCTTGGAATGGTCAAAAAGCCCCGTTGTTCAAAGATAAGGGCGGTGTAGCAATTATTTCTGCGGCAGGTGGTATTTATCCTGCTGGCAAAATCCACAATCATGGCACGATTCTTGTTGTGGACTGGTATAACAAGAAGGGTGCAGTGCGCCATCGTGACGTTGCTCGCTACAAGGAAATTTCCAAGCGCTATAAACAGGATTTGAAGTTCTTCAAGGCCAACACAAAGCGCTTGCATGGAGAGTATGCTGCAGCGCGCCCAGGGATGACCTCCGTTGAATACTGGAAGCAGTATTTGGGTATTTAAAATGGATGTCTTTATTGAGTTCTTCTCATCATTGCCGTTTGCCGATGAGATTGTTGGCGCGGTATTGCCGGTGCTGATTGGGCTTGTTTTTCGGTTTTGCAAAGAATGTTTGCAAGAGGGTTTGGTGCTTGCTTCGCAGAGAAGGGCTATCGAAATCTAAGGCTTTTGGGTTTTCTTCGAATACGAATGGGGCGTCGTGCCGCCTTCATGAGCGACACGACGAAAGGAATAGATTACGTGAACTCGCTTTTGCCGATGCAGGCAGACCTGTTAATAGTGCGGTCTGTCAGATTGCATCGGTGGTGTATTTCGAAGTGATTGCAATATTGCTTGCAATTGTATCTGCATATACTGGGGTGGAGTGTCTGCAGGCTATCTCTCTTCTATTTATGTTTCTTGCATTTCTTCCTTTGCTCTGCATCTTGTTAGAAATCTTGTCTCTATCCGACATCAAAAGTAGGTATAAGGGGATAAGAAGGAAAAGGGACTCTAGGCGTTCTGGTTTGTATCTTGATTTGGGATCCGTTAGAGAGTTGGCTGCCAAATATTCAAAATGCATAACAATAAATGCCCAACATTTTTCTGGAAAACCAGGAAGAGGGCTTTCGGAAAGTCTCGATCTTTGCAAGTTCAAGAACCATCTCGATCTTATTGAGGGTATAGATGAGGATGCTTTGGTTCTTGTGTATTCGGATTACGGTGCGGAAAGTTATACGGTTGCTGCTGAACTTTCTGCGTATAATCCGAATGTTTACGATTTAGGCGGTATCGCATATCGGTTTGATTATTATAAGCGCGAAATAAAGGCCATGCTTTATCAGCAAGACGAAGGCATGCTCAAGGAATACGATAGGTAGTCAATCGATCGCGGCGCTTGCCTGGCTGCTCTCTAATGGCAAGGCGCAACTCAAAAGAGATTGGTTGAATGTGTTCAATTTATTCTCTGTGTCTGCTTTCGGTTTTGGTTTTTTCGGTTACAGCTGGGGTGAAATAAGTTTGTCGATTAAAATTGGCAAACAAAAAGTTTTTTGTTGATAAATGGCATAGTAGGGGTAAATGGCTATTTTGATTCCTGCCGTACAGAGTAAGCTTTTTGATTATTGGTTTTGTTTCTCTTGGGTAGACGTTAATTGAGCAGGGGGAAGAGGGCTACGAATTTCGTTGCGCACGCGAGAAGAAGAAGCCACAGCGAGTTTTTCAGGCATTGAAAAGAAGAGCCGAGGAAGTTCGTTCTCATTATGTTTGTAAGCCGATTGCATGCGATGGATTTCTTGTATTCGATGATTTCATTAATGGCCGAATAGTCAAAGGTGTATGTCTTTATAAGCGAGGTGTAGATTCGTATTGTGTTTATGCTCGCTATTACCATATAGGATGCAGCCAAAAAACAGAGTACGCAGAAAACCAAGTCGAAGAATCCAACGTAATCAGTTTCAGTGGAGATTTCTCCTGATGCTGTTATTAGGGTGACAGTTATTGTTGTTGCAATGGTTGAAGCGGCGGTCAGGGTTTTTGCTTTATCTTCGATTTTATCTTTCTGCTCAAGGGTTCTTTCGTAGATTGCTTTGAGAGCATCGGGGGCAAGTCCATCTAGATCCTCGATATCTCTTTTGGCTCTTTGATAGATATCTCCATGTGTCTCGATATAATTTATTTTTCTTGCCACCAGATTATTTGATTGTTTTGCCATTGTCGTGGGGGCAATCAGCTCAAATAGTCTGCTCAGAATTGCTGGCACCATACTTGCCCCTTCAAGGAATAGCATTCAGCCCGAAGAGGGTTTCGGCTATCATTCCAGAGAAGTTTATATCTGTATTGCTTTGGAGCCAATGCCATTCACCGGTTGGGTTTACTTCGATGAAAAAGTATGTGTCTCCATCTTTTGCCAAATCGATTCCGCCGTAGGAGAGACGAAGGCTTTTCATTAGCCGGCATAGGCCCTCCTCGATGGAGAGAGGTATTTTGATGGGGAGGTATTCCAGCTCCTCCTTTTTTGTCTTTCTCCAATCTCCGGAAATCCCTAGCCCCTGTTTTGTGATTGAGACAGGGAACAGCTTGCCCGAGATGTATGTAGCTCGTATATCGATTTTTTGTCCAAGATACTCTTGGACAAAAACCGGTGCAGATGCCATGTTACTCGATTGAATTGCTTTTCCGCAAACCTTTGAAGTATAGGAAAACATCTCAACTTCTCCAGCGGAGAAAACCGCTGTGTCGATGGATTTGACGGCGTATACTTTATTGGGATCGATTGAATCTGCGCTGTTTGTAACGATCGTTTTTGGCGTTTCTAAGCCGCATTTGTTGGCTAGCGAGAGTTGCAGAAGCTTGTTTTCTGCCCTGTATGTGTCAACTGGATTGTTGATCCATCTTACCTTGTCGAAAATTGCGAGATTTCTTACAAAAGCGCTCCATTGGCTATGGTAGAGCTGCTCTTCGATTGAATAGCTTTTACCTAGACCTCTCAGAAAAGTGGGGGCTCTATAGTAGACTGCATTTTCGGGGGCATTCTTGAAGTGGAATGAGCGTTCGCCAATTGACATGGTCATGGTTGTCGAATCGATGTCAATTGTGATCTCGAATTGGGAGAACTGGTCTCTGTTGAGTCTTAGGTATTTTGCTTTTAGTCGTTCGAGCTCTAAGCACACCAAGTCCGTTGAATAATCGAGGGTGTTGGAGACGAGCAGGCATTGGATATCTTCACTCACCTTTCATGTCCTCTCCTGTTTCTCTGTCGTATTTTTTCGTCGCAAGCACTTTGCATCTAGGGTCATCGACAAGAGGTTTACCCAAAGGCTTAATTATCCAATACCCTTTTTCGATGTCGTAGGCGCAACTCTTGTCCGTTTCGGGTAGATTCGATATTTGAGGTGTGTATTTTTTTGCTAAATCAATTAACAGATGCTGCATATTGAATCTTTTCGCTTTCGGAAAACTGAATTATTTGTCTGATAGCCTGTAAAAGACGGTCAGATTGACGCGTGTTGGCAAATAAACGTAACACTATACAAATTTTAGCATTCAAGTTTCACTTAAGGAAAACTTGAATGAGGGATGTTTGATAGCTCTGCCCTTTTCTGCTCAACCGGTCATGCATGCACCCTCAGCCTTGCAAATTAGTCGCTCCCATTGGACATTGACGATTGTTCGGGCCGTTAAGAGTTCGAGTTGGGGGTGTTCCTATAGTTTCGTCAACCCCCCCCTAATTCCTCGATAGGGCGCGGAATTAGGGCAAGCTCGCGCAAGCCCCGGCGGGCCGAGTAACCAATTTTATGCCGCGGAGCTCCTACGCGACGTACGGGACCTTGTCCCTCATGATCGCGTAGATCACCTTCAGTCGCTTTCTCGCGACGGCCTTGAGCGCCTTGCCGTGCGGCATGCCGCGGTCGCGGTACCTTGCGTAATACTTGACCCGTATTGTCCTTTTCGTCGTCGTTGGCATGCATTCTAAGGGAATGGCTCCTCTGGCATGCCTGTCCGAGAGAACGATACAGGTTAGACAGCCTAGAATCAGGTGCTGTTGACAGGGGGTGTTGCGACGTTCCCTAGAGTCCGCCCGGGCGCCTCCGGTGGCAACACCCTCCCCCGGGCCCTCTTCGGGGCAGGGGCAGACGGCCATCCGAAGGCGCCCGGGCGGATTCTAGGGGCTTGCCCGTATCGTAGGCAATGCGCCGAATGCTCGCCACCGAAGTTCATCGGCGACTTATCTCAGACTGTAATGGATTGAAGCGGAAATCTGGGTCGAGGAAAGCTTGTATGATTCAGATTATGCCTTCTTCGCTGGGATGCTTCGGGGCGTTGCTCGGTTCGGTTTTGGATGTGCTCCTTTTCGTGCTTTGTGCTAGACAGGGTTTGTTGGGAAGGGCAGCGATAGCGCACTGCCTTCGCTCCGATTAGCTTCTGGCGGCATTTCGGAAGTTGCAGGAAAGGCTTAGTAAGGGTTTTCTTCCTTGCATGGGTCTTTACGGATGCAGTTTGGCAAGTTTAACAGCAAGAATTTGTAGACAATTATCGAATTTGAGTATTAAAATCGCTTAATTAACAATTTTAAGTGAGTAATTATGCTTTTAGAATTTTCATGCTCAAATCATCGTTCGATAAAAGATAGAGTGACTTTTTCCTTGGTTGCGAGTAGGGATACGGCTCTTGAATCGAATATTGCAGAAGTTGACGGGGTTCGTGTTCTCAGGTCGGCTGTTGTTTACGGTGCAAATGGGTCGGGAAAAAGCAGTTTCATAACGGCGATTTCTTTTGTTAAAGCCCTGGTCGTAAACAGCGTCAATTATCAACCGGGTGAGGGGGTCAGACAAGATGCTCACAAGTCAACGGGCATAAATGAGCCAACTTTCTACGACATGCAATTCGTTGTCGACGGAATCCGCTATGCATATGGGTTTACCTTGAAGCAGACTTTGATTGATGAAGAGTATTTATATTTCTTCCCATCGGGTCGTCAGGCGATGATTTTCGAGAGAAGCTCTACTGACTTCCGTATAGGAAGCAAGTTTAAGAAAAGCTCGTTTTCGGTATGCAGAGACGTGCTGAGACCCAATCGGCTTCTTTTGTCGTGCGCTGCGAATTTTGCATCTATTGATGAGGTCAATAAGGTTTTTAGATTCTTCACGGACGATTTAGTTGTTTATAACAACCAGGATTTCTGGATGGACTATACGCTTCGTCGAATCAAGGATGATGCGGAGATGCGGTCCGCGGCTGTTTCTCTGCTTCGTGGGTTGGGGCTTGGCATCGAAGATATTCGTGTGTCTATAGACAAACAGTCTATAGACATATCGCAGCTTCCTCCTATTTTGTCGGACGATTTTAAGCAAGCTTTGTCCCGGGGTTTTGATTCTGTTTCTGCGAAGCTGGTTTACAGGCAGTTCGAAACCGATTTGATACAGGAAGAATCTACCGGCGTCAAGAAGCTTGTCAGCATGGTTTGCCCTCTTTTGGACATTATGGGAAAGGGCAAAACGCTTGTTTGTGATGAGCTGGAAGCGAATCTCCATGAGTCTATTGTTTATGAGCTCGTAAGAGCTTTTTCTGATTCGGAATTGAACGAGTCTGCCCAGTTGCTATTCACTACCCATGAAACGGGCCTCTTAGATTTTGATTTGTTTCGAAGAGATCAAATTTGGTTTACGGAGATGCGAATGGAGGACAGATCTACGGATTTATACTCTCTGGCGGAAGTAAAGAATGTTAGACGGGATGAGAGCTTCAAAAGAGGCTATATTTCCGGAAGGTATGGAGCTGTGCCGATGCTGAACTCCAATTTCGCTGATGCGCTGATGGATTCTCGGCGGGAGCAGTCATGAGTCGGCGAAACCTATCCCTCTCTTCAAGGAATGAGAATACACGCAATAAGCAAGCTGTTCGTAATGCTGTCCGTTTCGACCACGGGGAAATTATCGCTCATTTTCATGAGGGGCTTTCAAGCGTTAAGGGGCAAATGGCGCTTGCTCACACGCTAAACGAAAAGGGGAATAAAGAAGCATCGGACTCCATCTGTCGTTCTCAGATTGTAATGGCGGAAAGTCTGCTTGATTTCTATCTGCATGAGATAAGTAAATGCTGCCTTTGCGAGATGTATGATGGGGTGCGAGCGCAGAGCGAAGAGTATTCGAATCTTCGCGTCTCGCTCTTCAGGGTTGAAGAAGCGATTTACTCTAAAGCATCGCGCGGTTGGCTTTTGGACCAGATAACCGAGGATTATTCATCGGCATGTTTTCTTAGTGAGAGGTCGATGAGGAGACAGCTGACTGTTATTGGCATTCCTTATAAAGATATGCTTGAGCGAGCCTTTCCCGATAAGAGCGGCGATCAAAGAGCAAAAATTGTGTCGAAGTTGTTCGCCCGTAGAAATGCGATTGCGCATCAAGGGGATAGAAACCATGTTGACGCAACCCTCAATCAGGTAGATGAGACTTATGCGATCTATTGCATTGACTGCGTTGAAAGGATCGTTGCCTCAATTCATTCTTTGGTAGTTCAAGGACTGACGGCTTGATGGGTTGTGGTGTTTGCCCTCTCTGCGCTTTTCTGGGGTCTTAATTGCTTTCTCCCGATGCGGCAAGCTCAAATCGAGTACCAAGAAGATTATAACCATTGCTCCGACATGGCGCGGCGATTTATCGAGGAAGGTATTGCGTGGCGGGACCCATACGTCTCGGTCTGGATTCGAGCATCTGAATGCTATAAAACGCTTATGGGGCTTTTGTCATCGGAATGTTCCAAATCTCCTGGGGTGTTTGACTATAGGTGCCAGTTCCTCTGCCATCTGGCCTTTACGTGCCACGAGCCGTTCTTTGCGAAGACAGAATCTGAATATGTTTCCGTCTTTATAGCGAACTTCGCCTTTGGCAGATTGTTTAGCGTCTGAATCGATGAAAAGATCTTTATAGCCATTTACAACAGCATAGTAGCCTTCTCGTTCCAAGATGAACTTTGTGCGGTTATCGGTTTTGAGCCCTCGAGCGTTCATGATGCAGATAAGTTCATCATGGGTTCGGAAGGGCTTGTCCATTTGCAAATAATCCTTTCGTAGAATGCGCCGTCCAGATCGAAACGCACTCTCATCACACTGTTAACGATATAGGAAGTATTAAAAAAACAACATCGTTTTGAAAAATAGTCTTGATATTTTTATGTGTAGTGGTATGTAATCGAGCAAAAGCACAATATATTGTGTTTTTGCTCGATTACGGGATACTTAATTCATCCCCAATGCTTTGCCCGCAACGGCTTTCGCTCCGTATTTCTCCAAAAACCAGCCTGCTCGTAGGCGTATTGCCTGGGCGTTGCTTACGGGCTTCCCGCTCAGGGCAACTTCCAGCAGCTTGCGGTCGTGCTTCTTTAGCTGCAATGCACTGGTGCTTCCGTTGCCCCAGAACTCGCGGAAGATGCGGGCATACTCGGACAGCAACTCGTTGCGTACGCCTTCTGGCAAACAGAACAGCCCATACAGTACGAACTCGATGGACCAGCTTACAATCTCGGAACTGTATTCCTCTAAGCTAAAGCGCTTTTTCCAGGCGCCGAAAATGCGTTGGGTCATGGGCAAGTGCTTGCGGCTCTTTGCTTCCAAGTCGTCATTGGTTTTCGACGTAAGCGACCCTTCGCGTTCGATGCGATACTCGTACAGCTTGTCGCTTATCAGCGCCGTTTTCCTTGAATTGGGGTAGATGTCGAAGAAGAATACCTGATCTTCACCAAAGGGCAGCGCCTCTTCGAAGCGAATGCCGCATTCGTCCAAGAACGCTTTGCGGCAAGCGGTGCGAATGTAGGGGGTGCTCTGCTCTTCGAACATCAAGGCAGGCTGGAAGCCGTCATACACCACATCTCTCGGGCTAAGCTTCAGCGTAATCCAGGGGGTTGCGGCTTCTGCGGGGTTGCAATAACCGCCAAAGGTAACCACGTCGGCATCGGTTTCGGCGAATACTTCGGCAATGCGCTGGCAGGCATTGGGCGTGAAGCGGTCGTCCGCGTCAAGAAAGCCAATGTAGGTTCCGCATGCCGCATTGATTCCCGCATTACGCGCAGAGGAAAGGCCGCCGTTTGGCTTATCCACTATAACGATGCGTGCATCTTCCTTCTGGCGCTTTGCCAGGATTTCGCGTGAGCCGTCGGGGCTGCCGTCGTTTACGCAAACCATTTCGATATCGTTGAAGGTCTGCGCCTGTAGCGAATCAAGGCAGGCGTCCAGATAGCCCTCCACGTTATATACGGGCACAATTATGGAAAGAACGGGGTGTTTGGGGGCGCCTTCGGCGCGGATGACAGTTGGTTTTTCGACCGCCATCGCTACTTCGCCACCTTGTTTTTCAGCAGCTTCGCAATTAGCGGCATGCCGCCAATGCGGTAGTAGTGCTTGAAGGTATTCAGCTTGCCGGGCGCTGCGTATTCGGTGCGGCATTTTGCAAATGTTTCGGGATCTTTGATTAGCGCGCGAAGGTCGGCTTCGGCCCAAGGCTCAAACAGCGCCAGGTCAACGCGGCCGGCGTCCAGATCTGCCTTCAGCTCCTGTGCGGCGCGCTTCAAGAATTCGGCGCGCAGCTCAGCGGAAAGGCGATCGTAGTTCCACAGGTAGCTGTTGAATTTCATGCGCTCCAGCACGCCTTGTAGATGCTGCTTTTTTGCCGGACGCTCATCAAGCCAGCGCTGCATTTCGGCGTACTCGTCGCACACGCAATACACCTTGCCGGGGGAATTTACCGATGAAGCTTCATTGTCCTGGCGATACTTCAAAATTTGTGTGGCGCTGAATGCGGCTCGTTCGGCGGCGGCCCATACCTTAAAGGCGAAGCCCGCATCCTGGTACGACGCACCTGGCGTCTCCAGGAAGCGAATGTCATTTTCCTGTAGGAAGGTGCGGTTGTACATGCCCGACCAAATAGATGGCTTTGCATAGAAAGGTTCAAACACTTCCTGAGGGTTAACCAGCTTGCCGCAGAGCCCTTCGCTAATTACATGGCAGGGCTCCAGCTTTTCGTTCTGGCTCCAGTAGAACCAGAAGTCAGCCTTTACCGCCTGTGCGTTGTGCGTGGTTGCCAGGTTGTACAGCACCTCCAACGCGTCGGGCGTGAACGCATCGTCCGATTCCAAGATGGCTACGTATTTGCCCGTTGCCGCATCAAGCCCTTGGTTCATGGATGCTCCATAGCCAGAATTGGCCTTGTCAATCACGCGAAAGCGGCCGTCTGCATCAAGGTATTCCTGCACAATGGCGCGGGAGCTGTCGGTGCTGCCGTCGTTAATGCAGATTGCCTCGAAATCGGTGAAGCTTTGGGCCAGCGCGGAATCTAGGCATTCGCGCAGGTATTTCTCCACGTTGTAAATGGGTATAAGCAAGCTAATTGCGGGCACGGCGGATCCTTTCGCTATTGCTGCGCAGCGTGCGTTTTTGTTCAACATTTCTATGATATAGGTTATGGCTCGGGTTGCCTGTTCCGCCGGTGCGTCTCTGGCAAAAAGAGATAAAAATGGGCTGGGGCTAATGGGCCCCATGTGCCGGTGGCTTGTTTGACGAATGCTGTTTCCCATGTTGCTGTTAAACGCTTTGTTGGTAACAGGATCTGAAACTCGAGGCGAATAACCTTGAGGGGGAGTAGACTTTCCGTGATGGAAAAAGGGACAGGTACCAGGTTCTCGCTGAAAGCATCGGGAGGTTATCTTGGGGTTAGAAAGTGAATCAACGGCAGAGAAAATAGGGTTTTCCAAAGTGAGGCCCTGGTTTATTCGCAACGCAAAGTTGCTGGTGGTGTGCTTTGCGGTGGGTATGGTCTGCCATGCGCAGATGTATCTGAACGGCCTTTCGAACCCTGATGCGGTTGTTTCTTTGAGCAATCCCAATGGATACGGAAGCTTTATTCCTCATGCTTGGGATATTAGCTTGGGGCGTTGGGGCTTGCCGTTTGCTGCCTACGCTAAGTTTGGGCTGTGTTCGCCTATTCTTACCTCCGCAATCACCATTGCCCTGTTTACGCTGGGCATTGTTGTGCTGATAGACAAGCTTGGCATCAGGAACGCTTGCTTGCAGTATGCTTCTTCGATTCTGTTCATCGCTTCGCCCTTCGTTTCCTGCTGCATCACGTACTACTACTGCTCGAATTCGTATGCGCTTTCGTTTTTATGCGCGGTGCTGGCCGCATGCCTGATTGGGCGCGTTGGGGCTGTTGGCAAGCCAGTTGCCCTTGTTGGGGCAGTTGCGTTGCTGGCGTTTTCGCTCGGTTGCTATCAAGCGAGCCTGGGCGTGTTTTGCGTTGCGGTGCTGTTGGTGATGGTTCGCTCGCTTATGGGCGGCGGCTCTAAATCGCTGGCGTCGCTGACATGTGACGTTCGTGGCGAAGCTCAGAACCCCTACCGCGAAGAAGGCTGCAGCGCCGATTCGCTCAGCGCCAAGCAGCTTGCGGTGTTCTTCGGCGTTGCCGTTGCGGTATGCGCGGCGGGCGCTGTGCTGTACTACGCGCTAACCGAGCCGTCTTTGTTTGCGATGGGCATCAGCCTTTCTACCTACGGCGGAGCCTCCTCGGTTGGCGCTGACAGCATTCTGGGCTCTTTGACGTCGTCTGTCCCCAGCGCTTACGTTGCCTTTTCTGACGGCTTGTTCAGCCACGGCATTTTCGGGAACCATTTTGGCTGGGTGTACGTGGCGGCTGCCTGCATGATTGTTGTGGCGGTTGCGTTTGTCCGTCTTGCTACGATGAACGGTGTGAAGCGTTTGGGGGCGAGCGCTATGGCGCTGCTCTGCGTTGTGCTTATCCCCTTTGCCGCCAACGTTATCCTGGTTATCGTTCCCAGCTACGGGTATCCAACCCTGCTTATGCTGGGCGGTTTCATGGCTTCTTTTCTGCTTCTGCCCCTGTTGGTGCAGCTTTTGCTCGATTTGCCCGACCGAGGCAATGTGCGCCTGCGCATGCCCGTGAAGGCTATGTCCGTCGGCTGCTGTTGCCTTATTGCCGTAGGGGCGTGGTCGTACGCGCTGCAGTCGAATGCAGATGCCGAGGTTATGCAGGCATGCCAGAACCAAGCTGCTTCTTTGGCCACCCGAATTGCCGGCGTGCTTGATGCGAACCCCGATGTGCAGGCGGGTGCGAAGGTGTTGATCGCCGGCAAGCCCGAATCGGGTAACTTTCCGAACACCAGCGATTCCTACGTTCACGCAAGCAGCTATGCGAAGTGGGGCATGGTTTGGGACAACCACTACCAGAACAACATGCGTTCTTGGGATGTGATAATGAAGCAGTTTGCGGGGCAGAGCTTCAACTACTGCTCGTTCGACGAATGCGCCAAGGTTATTCGTTCCAGTGAATTCGCGAACATGTCGCTGTATCCAGCCAATGATTCGGTGGCAACCATCGACGGCGTTGTAGTTGTTAAGATATCTGACATAAGCAAGTATTTGGAATAGCGGCGCGCGCTGACGCCGAAGCGTTTAAAGTTCATGAGGGGCGCTGGGCATATGGGAAAACGACATCACGGCAAGGGCGAAGCGAGCGGTATGTCCGCCTCGCGGGGGCGTAATGGCGCCGCTGCGGGCGCCGCGGATATCGTCGTTACGCATGGGTGCGGCGATGCTGCTGCCTACGCCGATGCTGCCCGTAGCGGTACGGGTGTTGCGGAAGCTACGGGCTCGGTGAGCACTGCAGACGTCCCAGACCAATCCTCTACCGCCCCGTTCTTTTCGGTTGTTCTGCCCACGTATAGCTCCGAGCCCTACCTTGCCGCCGCCTTGGGCGATTTGCAAGACCAGCTGTTCACCGATTGGGAAGCCATCGTGGTGAACGATTGCTCGCCCGACGACAGCTTGGCCATCGGGCAGCAGTTCGCCGCCGCCGATGCGCGCATTCGCGTTGTTTCGCACGAGGTGAACCGAGGGCTTTCGGCGGCGCGCAATACGGGTTTTGCCGCTGCTCGGGGGCGGTATGTGTGGTTTCCCGACCCCGACGATCGCTACGATTTCACCTTTCTGCAGAGTGTGTATAACTCGCTTCAGCAGCACGAAGCGCCAGTGGTTATGGTGGGTCATGTGGAAGAATTCTACGATGCTGGTGGCAAGGTAGAACGCGTGCAGGAATTCGCTTTCAGCCAGGAATCGGCGCATTTGGGAAAAACCAAGCTGCGTAAGCACGTTTTGGAGTTCGAAAAGGGTACGCATTACGGCTACGCCTGGAACAAGGTGTACGAGCGCAGCTACCTGCAGCAGGGCGGCTTTACCTTTACCGAAGATTTGCCGCTTATCGAAGATATCGAATTCAACATCCGCGTGTTCCAAGATTTGCCTGGCCTGAACGTGATTGGCGCACCTCTATATCGTTACGCCAAGCGCGAGACGGGCAACCTAACCAGCAAGTTTGTACCGCGTTACTACGAGGTGCATCGCGCGCGCATTGAAATATTGCGCAACCAGCTGGATTCATGGGGCTTGCTCGATGCCAGCGCCAAGGCCACGCTTGGTGCGCTGTATGCTCGCTATATTCTTTCGGCGTTGGAGCGCAACAAGCAGAAGGAAAGCGGCATGAACGGCTCTGCGCAGAAGGAATGGCTGCAAGGTGTGTTCGCCGATGAGTTGTTCAACGAGTTGGTGCCCTGCGCGCAAGCTGACAGCCAGGCGTTGCGCCTGTGCTTGAAGCCCCTGCAGCAGCGTAATGCGTCGAAGTGCCTGGCGCTAGGCGGTGCTATTCATGCTGCCAAGAACGGCGCTCTGCACAACGTGTTTGTGAAACTGAAATCCGGCAGGTGAGAAAATAGGGGGCAGGTCTCGCTTTTCACTTGTGGCATAGTGGCTGGTACCGAACCCCACGCGCAGGTTCCATTGCAGCCTGACGCCAAATCGAAAGCGGGAAAACGGTAGCTGCCCTATTTTCCCAAGATGTTGCATTTCGGCAACACGCTGGGTTTGTTTTGCTGCTAGGCGTACAATCGGACGCGGTAATCAAGCGAAAAGGGGGCTTGCGGTGGATCTTTCCATTGTCGTGCCATGCTACAACGAAGAAGGATCGCTGCCGCTGCTGTTCAGCGCGGTGGATGATGCTTTTGCCACCTCGGGAGTGTCGTACGAGCTAGTTTTGGTGAACGACGGCAGCTCCGACGGTACGTCGCACCTGCTGCATGAGCTGCCCACTCCTGCATCGGCCGAACGTATCGTCGTGGTCGATTTTTCCCGCAACTTCGGCAAGGAAAGCGCCCTGCTCGCAGGCCTTCAACATGCCGAAGGGGGTGCGGTTGGCCTGATGGACGCAGACTTGCAACAGCCTCCTGCAACGTTGCTTGAAATGTACCGCATGCTGCAGGCCAACCCTAGCGCCGATTGCGTAGCCGCATTCCAAGAGCATCGAAACGAAGGTGCGGTGCTGAGCTTCTTCAAGCACGCGTTCTACAAAACGTTCGATGCAACTTCTCGGCTCAATGTCATGCCCGATGCCTCCGATTTTCGCGTGTTCCACCGCAGGGTGGCCGATGCGCTTCTTTCTATGCCGGAAAGCTTCCGCTTTTCGAAAGGCATGTTTGCCTGGGTAGGTTTCGAGACGTTGCCGTTTCCCTACACGCCGGCAAATCGCGTTGAGGGCGAAACCAAGTGGTCGTTCCGGAAACTAATGCGCTACGGCATCGGCGGAGTGCTTTCGTTTACCACGTTTCCGCTGAAAATTGCCGCGGTGGCGGGTCTCGTTGCCACGCTTGTCGGGTTGGTTCTGCTGGTCGAAGTCGTTGTCGAGCAATTTATCAACCCCGCCATGCCATCGGGCTATCCTACGCTTCTGTGCGTGCTCCTTTTGATGGGCGGGCTCATTTTGGTAACGCTGGGTGTGATCGGCGAATACATCGCACGCATCTACATCGAAACCAAGCGCCGCCCTGCCTATATCGCGAAATCGGTAGAAGTCCGAACTAGCACCAACCAGGCAGGAAAGTAAGGGTAGGTGCTCGATTCCCACTTTGCGAGCTGAGCCGCGTTTGCAATGAAGCGTGCGCACGAGGTTCGGCGTCAGCCGCTATGCCATAGGCGAAGAGGAACCGCTTCCTTGCTTCCCGTGCCCGAGGAACAGGGAGAGCGGTTTAATACGGCACCTCGTCCTAGTGCAGGTCTGCGTAAAACCATATTTCATATTTCAGAAAGGACGTATCTGTTATGACAAAACCTACGTATATCTTAATCCGTGAATCCAGCAACGAATCCGGCTACACAGCACATTCGTTCCCTACCGAAACGTCAGCATACAAAGCCATGGACTGCATGGTGGAATCTGATGCTGCTGCCATTGAAACGACATACCACTTATCGCCCCGTGTGGAACAGGTATCGAGCTATAAAACACAGCTCATCTTCGATGCAATCATCGCTGAGTCTGACATGACCGTAAAAATTACGTACAGCGTTTATGCGATCGAAAAGTAAATCTACTTATCGAAAATATAAAAAAATGGGGAACAATCTTTCATCTCGATTGTTCCCCATACTATCTTTTTGTACCACGGCTCGATCGCAGTGGTATATTTCTTATTCTTTTTTATGCTGATTTTCTCTAATTCGTTTGGCCCTCTTGATAGGGGTACTTTTCCAGCAGTTCCTGTACGGTGATGAAGCTGTAGCCTTGTTCCTTCAACTTAGGGAGCGCCTGGCGAAGGCCTTCGATGGTCTGGCTGCGGTCGCCGCCGCCATCGTGCATCAGGATGATGTTGCCGGGGCCGGCGCTCTGGATGCGCTGGGCAATAACGTCGGCGCCGGGCTTCTTCCAGTCGGTGGTATCAACGTTCCAGCCAATTTCTGCCGTAACAATGCCTTCAAGGTCGGTGGCAACCGAAGTGTCGAAGTTACCGCCCGGACAGCGGAAGATCGTGCTTGCTTCCTGGCCGGTGGCGTTCTTGATAGCCTCCAGTCCCTTCTGCGCTTCCTGCTTGCGTTCGTCAGTCGACATCTTGATAAGGCTTACGCCTTCGCCACTGCCCTCTGCGTGGTCCCACGTGTGAGTGCCAATTTCGCAGCCCATGCTTGCGGCGCGCTGCAGTTCCTTTTCGTGCCCGCTAATGCATTGGCCAACGGTAAAGAAGGTGGCCTTGGCGTCGTTCTGTTCAAGGATGTCCAGGATCTCGTCGGTTTGCTTATCCCATGGGCCGTCGTCGAACGTGAGCGCAATAACCTTGTCGCCGTTGCTGTTCACGTTGTAGTACTGAACGATGTTGTCGACCGGTTCTTTGGTGGTAACCGTGGCGGTGATGCCCGATTCCTTGCCTGTGCGCGTTACCTGTTCGCCGTCCTGGGCATTGTTGCTGTACAGGTGAACTGCGCCAACGCCCTTCAATTCCGTTTTGTGCGGAAGGGTTTGGGGTTCGCTGTCGGTGTAGGGCTCGGTGATGTCGGTGCCATTGGAGATCTCGATCTTGTCGCCGCCGTTCAAGTGCATGCCCATATCGTCGGTGTCGTTTCCGTTCACCTTTGCGGTGCAGCGGGTGCCTTCACCTTGACGGATGGTGCTGCCATCGACGGCTACGTAGTTGCCAGGCGTTACCGAAACCACGTTGTTGTCCAGAAGGCCGCCAACGCTGCGCTCGGCGCCCGAAATGGTTACCTGGTCGCCGTTTAGCGTGACCTCAACCGGCTTCGACCCCATCCAGTTGTTGAAGGCGAATATGCCAACGATGGCAAGCACCACGACAACGGCAACGGCGATAAGGCTGCCGCGCGTAAAGAAGTCGGCCTTCTGTTTGGGCGCATAGCTGTTGTTGCCCAGGTAGCGAGCTGCCTGGTATGTGGATGCGTTGGTGGGCGAAGCCTTTTGGGCGCCTTCTTTGGTGCGCTGGTATTTAGCGCGCGAATAGGCAGACGGGTCGTTGCCGCGCATGTTTTGCACTACGGGTATCTGCTGCGAAGGCTGGCCTTGCTGCGGCTGTGCTGCCTGAACGCGCATGCTCTGGCTGGGTTGCGAAGCTGCGGCACCGCGACGAACGGGGCGCTGCTGGCGTTGAGCCGCGGATGGGCGCTGACCTTCAACGCGCGGCATGCGCTGGCTTGTCTGGGCGCTGGGGCGCTGACCGCGTTGGCTGTTGACGGCGCGGCGGGATGGGCGCGCCTGCTCGTTGCCGTTTTGCTGCATACGCGGCATGCGCTGGCTTGCGGAAGGGTCGCCTGCGCCTACGTGCTGGTTAGCATCTTGCGGTATTGCAACGCGCGGCATCCGCTGACTGCCCTGCATGTTGGGGCGCTGGCCCTCGACCCGCGGCATGCGCTGGCTTGCGCTTGCGGAAGCGTGCTGATCCCAGGCCGACACGTTGGACATGTTGCTATTGGCCGTGTGCCCCTGGTTTGTTTGGGCAGGCTGGTTCGTGGCAACGCGCGAATGGGCAATATGATCGTTGCCGGCACCTGCATACGCAGGGAATGCGGACGATGCGCCGCGTTCCTGAACTGCTGGTTTGTTCTGCACGCGTTCGTGCATGAACGAAGCCGTGGGGTCGTGCTGGCTGTATAACTCGCGTTCGCGCTCAAGCTCGTCACGTGCGCTGGGCACGGAAGTGCGGGGCGTGGTGGAACGGCGGGTTGGTTGGCGACGCGCTGGTCGGCGCGGTGGTTCGTTTGAATTGGTCATATATTCTAAAACTCCCTAAAATCCAATCTCCTTATTGTACTCGGCTTGGTTGCGGGTGAGTGTTTTATACACAATTGTTAGATGCCGGTTATGCAAGTTCTTCATTGATGTGTTTCCGGGCGCCTGGCGATGGCGAGATTGTGCCCTGATGCGTTCCCGGGCACTCGCCGATGGCAAAATGCCCGCGAAATGCGTTCCCCCGGCGTCTGATGGTGACAAGGTTCTCGCGCGATGCGTTCCCGAGCGCTTTGCCGTGGCAAGATTCCGCCGCGGTGCGTTCCCGGGCGGCAATCTGGGGCAAGTTTTGCGCTCCATGCATCCCGAAAGGGGCCTCGGACGGGAAAATCGCCCCTTCGCGGCAAGATTCGCGCGCCATGCATCCGAAATGAGCTGGCTTTGGCAAGATATGCGCGCCATGCATCCGAAATGCCCCGCAAATCGCCGTCGGAGGATACACCGCGCGAAGATCTTGCCAGGAAGGGCCCCCTTTCGCTGCACGGGCCCCTCGAATCATGCATAGTGCGCAGATCTTGCCATCCGCCGCCGAACAGCGCGAGCGATCGCAACCACGGCGCCGCCCTTATGGGCAGCGGAACGGGGCGCGGGCGGCTTCTTGTCGGGCGGGGTGGCGCTGTCAAAGGAGTGCGTGGTGTTGTGGGGTGTCTAGTGCTGGCGGCAAAGCTGGCATCAGTGAAGCTCCGCTTTCAAGTCTCTGACGCCGATAATCTCGCCGAATCTTGAGAGCCAGCATTCGCGGGGGAGGTTTCAGGGCGGGACGGCGGCAAGGAGGCGCCGGTCAAGCGGCCCCGCCGAGTGAGGCCCGCGTGCTAGCAACCTCCAGTAGCGCGTTCAAAGAAAAAGTTAACTCGTTGGTACTTTTCCTGTTGACAATACCCCCTAGGGGTATATAGTTGCAGCGTAAAACAAAGAAGGGGAGAAGAGGCTCTCTCGTTCCCATCAGTGAAAAGGGTCACCGTGAACGAAGAATTGTCCAAAGCATGCTGCTCGGAAAAAGCGGAAGCTCCAAAGCGTACATGCGAGTGCCGTCATAAGGTAACGGAGCGCAGCGCCGAATTCCAAAGCGAATTGCAAAAGCGCCTGAATCGCGCCATCGGTCAGCTGAATGGTGTGAAAAGCATGATCGAAGACAACCGTTATTGCGGCGATGTGCTCATTCAGCTTTCTGCTGTGGAAAGCGCCGTGCATACCGTGTCAGAGATGCTGCTGCGCGACCATCTGGAAACGTGCGTAATCGAACGCGTACGCGAAGGCGACACCGAAGTAATTGACGAGGCCATGCAACTCATCAAGCGTTTCGCCCACTAAGGGCGGGTTTGTTCGGCTGGTGCCCGACTGCAGCCTGTCAAGTTGGCTTTCGTGCGGATCCCGACTGCTGCTGACTGCCGCCGAGACTACCGCCGTAGTTGCCATCCGCGAGGATCCCGATTGCTGCCGGTTTGGTTGGCAGTTCGCTCGGCCGGCAGTTTACCCCCCCAATCACAAAACTCCAAGAGGAGATACACCATGAAGATATCTTTCAACGTCCAAGGAATGACATGTGCTGCCTGCTCGGCGCGCGTCGAGAAAGCTACCAGCGCGGTCCCCGGTGTGGCGAGTGTTGCCGTGAATCTGCTGAAGAATTCAATGGAAGTGCAGCTTGCTACTGACGCCAATGCCGCCGAGGTTACAGCCGCCATTGAGGCAGCCGTGAAGAAGGCGGGCTACGGCGCCAGCCCCAAAGGCCAGGCGGGCGCACCCGCTGGGCCAGGTGCGGTTGCCGCTACAGGCTCAGGTGTCGCTGCGGGCAATCCGAATGCCACCGCCGAAGCCGAGCAGAAGAGCATGCTACACCGCCTGATTGCCTCGCTCGTGTTCACGGTGCCGCTGTTCTACATCTCGATGGGCGACATGTTCGGCTGGCCGTTGCCCAGCGTGCTCACTGGTATGGAAAACATGATGGTGTATGGGCTTACCCTATTTGTGCTGCTGGTGCCCGTCATTTTCATCAACTTCAAGTTCTTCCGTGTGGGCTTTCGTGCCTTGGCGAATCGCGCCCCCAACATGGATTCGCTCATTGCGCTAGGCTCGGGCGTCGCTACGGTATACGGAGCATATGCGCTGTTCAACATGGCATTCTTTATGGGGCATTCCAATATGGAAGCCGCTCATCATTTTGCCATGAACCTTTACTTCGAATCGGCGGCCATGATCCTGACGCTCATTACGCTGGGCAAGTATCTTGAAGCGCGCGCGAAGGGCAAAACCACCAGCTCGCTTTCGAAGCTTATGAATCTTTCGGCCAAAATGGCAACACGCGTGGAAGACGACGTTGAAGTGCAGGTTCCTGCCGCAAGCGTGCGCGTTGGGGATGTGCTCATAGTGCGTACGGGCGAATCGGTGCCGGTCGACGGCGTGGTGTTGGAAGGTGAAGGGTCGGTCGACGAATCCGTTATTACGGGCGAGCCTCTGCCGAAGAGCGTGCATGCTGGCAGCGCGGTGACGGGCGCCACCGTGAACACGGCGGGCTGGTTTACGATGCGTGCCGAACATGTGGGCGAAGAAACCGTGCTTGCGGGCATTATTCGTCTGGTCGACGAAGCCACCAGTTCCAAGGCGCCCATCGAAAAGATGGCCGACAAAATCAGCGGCGTGTTCGTGCCGGTGGTTATCGCTATCGCGGTGGTGGTGTTTGCCGTGTGGCTAGCCGTGGGGGCGGAGCTTTCCGTGGCGCTTACGTACGCGATTTCCGTACTGGTAATTTCATGCCCCTGCGCGCTGGGATTGGCAACGCCTACCGCCATTATGGTGGGCACGGGACGCGGTGCCGCGAACGGGATTCTGGTGAAATCTGCCGAGGCGCTGGAAACGGCGCGCGGCGTGAAGACGGTGGTGCTGGATAAAACGGGCACCATCACTAAGGGAGCTCCGCAGGTAACTGATGTTCTGCCGGTGGAGGGCGTGCGGGCCGAAGAGCTGCTGCGGCTTGCCTATGCACTGGAAAAGCCTTCCGAGCATCCGCTGGCTCGCGCGATGGTGCTGTACGCAGCGGGTGGCATCGGTGCTGATGCGGTAAAAGAGTCCGCCGAGCTGGTTTCCGGATTCAAGCAGGTTCCTGGTCAGGGCGTTTCCGCCTGTGTTTCGGGCGCGGCGTGCTATGCGGGCAATGCGCGCATGATGGCCGAGTGCGGCATTGCGGTGGATGCTTCGCAGGCTGAAGGGCTCGCCGACGAAGGCAAGACCGTCACCTATTTCGCTTGCGATGGCAAGTTGGTAGGCATTATTGCCGTGGCGGATGTACCGAAAGCAACCAGCGCTGCCGCCATTGCGCAGTTGCGGGCGATGGGCATTCGCACGGTGATGCTCACGGGCGATGCCGAGCGAACCGCTCTTGCTGTGCAGCGTCAGGTTGGGACCGACGAAGTTATTGCCGGCGTGCTGCCTGCCGAAAAGGAGCGTATTGTTCGCCAGCTTTCCGCGAAGGCTCCGGTTGCTATGGTGGGTGACGGCATCAACGATGCTCCGGCATTGGCTCGTGCGGATGTGGGCGTTGCCATTGGTGCCGGCACCGATATTGCGCTTTCAAGTGCCGATATCGTGCTGATGCACAGCGATTTGGCCGATGTGCCCGCTGCCTTGGATCTTTCGCGTGCCACTATGCGCAACATCAAGCAGAACCTGTTCTGGGCGTTGTTTTACAACGCCATCTGCATTCCTGTGGCGGCAGGCGCGTTTGCGTGGGCGGGTTTCAGTCTGAACCCGATGATCGCGGCGGCGGCCATGAGCGTAAGCTCGGTATGCGTGGTCACTAACGCTTTGCGTTTGCGCGGGTGGAAGCCGCAGCGCATATCCGCGACGACGGCGAATGCGGTGGACAAAGCAGCGAGCGGCCCAGCCTCCGCCAACGAAGTCGCTGGCGTTGGCGCCGCTGCTGGTTCTGTGACCAGCAAAGAAGCGAACAATCTACCATCGGCTAACGAAACGGCGAACGATGCTTCTTCTAGTGACGGAATGCCGACCGCCCCGAACGTTTTCGCTATAAATTCGCGCTCCGCCGCTTTGCAATTTCCCGAAAGGCGCTTGCGCGTGGAGGGCATGAAGTGTCACAAATGCGCAAGTCGCGTGCGCGGAGCGTTGGAAGTGGTGCCTGGCGTTGAAAGTGCGGTGGTCGATCTCGAGGGCAAGCAGGCCACGGTGCATCTTAGCGATTCCGTGCCCGATGAAATGCTGGTCGGAGCTGTGATTGAAAAGGGCTTCAAGGCAGAAATGCTAACGCACTAGCCGAACGGAGGATGCCGCCAATTAAGTAGCGTGGTTCGCCAATCGGACTTGCCCCTGCTCCCGCCTGGTGAGCCGCCAGTCGGGAACGCCTTCGCGGTCAGCGCGGGCTCCTCGCCAGGCGCCCTCCCTCATCCGGCGTTGGCCCCCCTCGCCAGGCGCTTTCCTTATCCTGCGCGGGCCTCTTGCAGGCGCTTTCTCTTATTCGACGTTGGCCACTCGCCGGGCGCCCTCCCTCATCCGGCGCGGGCCTCTTGCAGGCGCTTTCTCTCATCCGACGTTGGCCACTCGCCGGGCGCCCCCCTGAATGTCCTGCATGAAAGGGCTGGGCATTAAACAGTGGCAAGAAACGGTTATCGTGTATTCCCAGAGGAGGCCCGGACGGCAAAAAGGCCTCTTCATGGCAATATGTCGCCGAAATGCATGCTCTAACAGCATGTTGTTGGCAACATAGGCTCCTTATGTATGTTTTAAGCGGCGAAAAGCAGTGAAAAACAGTGTTGGGGAATACATTTCGCGAATATCTTGCCCGAAAGAGGCCCTTTTGCCGTCCGGGCCCCTCTGAGAATACATTTGAGCGATATCTTGCCATGATCCTTGGCTGTCTGTGTGTGCAAGAATGCCCGTTTCTCCCCATGCCCCATCTGGTGTCCTGCTCGGGGACTCACGTCAAGAGCCTTCGTTCGGCGTCCTGATTGGAACCTTCTCAAACACGAAAGCGGCCCCGTATCGAACATAGCGTTTCTTGCTATAAAACAGCGTCCCATTTCCTGGACACAGGAAATGGGACGCTGTTCGCAACGACGCAGGGCACTTATCTGTTGCAGACGCCTTGCGTTCTAGGCTGCTTTGTCGGCTTAAGCACGCCCCGGACTCTGGTATGCAGGTTCCGGGCGTGCTCTTGGCTGCTTGCCAGACAATGTCGGTGAAGCATGTTGGCTCCAGGCGTGTCGGAGCGCTTGTCGGTGCCGTCGATGCTGGCTTGCTGGGTGGCGGTTGGCTCCGGGTGTGTTGGGGTGCTTGCGTGGCCGTCGGCAAGGCGCAACTATCGCGCAGTTGGCTCCGGGCGTGCCGGCGTGCTCGCGTGACGCCGCTACCGTATGGCCGGCCCCAGGTGTTCCAGATTAGTTTCGGGCACGTTCCTCTCGCTAGAGCAAGAGCGTCGGTGCATGAGGCTATTCGCCTTTTTCGGCCTTGGCCTTGCGAGCCTTTTCCATGATCTCGGTTGGCGAATCGAAGTCGTCGGTGCTGGCGCTACCAGGCGCTACCCATTCGTCGAGATGCTTAACCACCATGCCGATGTTTTCTACATAGGCGTAGATCTCGAACTCGCGCTTGCAGCGGAAGGTGCACTGCACGCAGGGGTTCTTGTCGCAGTAGGCAAACGCGTCTTCATCTGCCAGAGCGAACACCACGGGCGGCCACTTCTTGGGTGTGACGTACTTGTGCTGCATGCCAGTGAACGTTTTGAGGCCGAACCAGCGGGGCTTGCATGTGGAGTCGATGGAACGCCAGTTCACGTTGATGCAATTGTTGTTCATGCCGCCAAGAATCTGATAGGTCAGCTTAAAGCGGTCTTCGACGTCGGCGGCGTCTACGAGTTCGATACGCTCCATAGGTTTGCCGCAGCAGTTTGGCTTGAAATCGACATGGCCGTACGGCGGTTCGAACAGAAGCGAACGCTCGCCGTCGTTGGTGCACGTGATTTCGACGTTGCCGTCGATGCCGGCAAGAACGGCGCCGCATTCGCTGCAGCGGTAATAGGGAAGGTGCGCTGAGCTGACGCGCGGCTTCCAGGTTGCATGGGTTCGGGTCGGGCTAAATTCTGCCATTGTTCCCCCTTCTTTCGGCAGTATGAGCCAGTAAATACGAAGCTGAAAGCCCCTTGCTGTCCTTGACAAGGGACGCTTTAAAAAACTACGATTTATCTATCTTATACGAGATTTCCAATATGGAAGGGGAAGTGCGCATGAGCGTATATCAGGAGGCATACAAGTTGCCCGAATTCAAGTATGAGTATGAGCGCCTCAAGGTTGACGTCCGTGGCCCGATCCACGTTGTTTCCTTCGACGATGCTGCTAACTTGAATGCAATGTCTTACCAGCAGATGGCCGACTTCAACGACTATCTGAAGAAGGTCCGTATGGACCCCGAATGCCGCGTAATCGTTCTCACCGGCGAGGGCAAATCCTTCTGCGCAGGCTTCAACCTGAACGAGCTCAACTTCGAGCCCCCTGCAGATATGGGCCGCGCTCAGCGCGATCACTGCATCATGCAGACCATCTGCTCCGACCAGGCCGTTAACATGCGCAACGCTATGCAGCCCATCATCGGTGCTCTCAAGGGCCATGCAGTAGGCGGCGGTCTTTCCCTGGCTTGCGCTTGCGACCTGCGCGTTTGCGGCGAATCCTTCAAAATGCAGGCAGGCTACCTGAACATCGGCCTTACCGGTACCGACATGTCCGGTTCTTACTACCTCCCCCGCATCGTGGGCTACGCTCGCGCTGCTGAGGCTCTGATGACTGCTCGCCGCATCGGCGCAGAAGAGCTGAAGGAATGGGGCTTCGCCAACAAGGTTGTTGCTGACGAAGATGTTGTAGAAGAGGCTGTAAAGATGGCAGAGGCTATGGTTAAGAACTCTGCTCCTCTGGGTCTTCGCCTTACCAAGGAATCCCTGCAGGTTTCCCTTGACAACTCTTTCGAGTCTCAGATCAAGATGGAGAACCGCAACCAGGTTCTGGCTTCTCAGACTGAGGACAACCGTCGTGGCGTTCGCAAGATGAATCCGAAACTGCGCGACGAGGTTAAGGCTCATCCCGAGAACTTCGCCTTCTCCAACATGTAAGTTTTCTTCCGAAGGTGTTGCTACAGGAACGGCACCGAACGAAAGATCGCTAGCAGAGCGGCACCCAATTGGGTGCCGCTTTATTGTTGGGGGGGGCATGGCGGCGCCCACGGGAGCCACTGCGAAGCTGCTCACGATGCTATGCTGGGTCAGCGTTGTAGCGCAGATTGAGGTGCTGCAAAGGCTCGCCCTGGCCAAATCACTGTGTCAAAGCTATTCCAAGAGTCCGGAAACAAAAAATCGGTCCGAATTGCAACTTTTTTGCGATTGGCAATTGTTGCGAGCTCCCCAATCGCGAATCGCGGCACAAAAACGCAGGTAATTTGCCGTGTGAAGGCCCCTTTTTCGCTTTGCGGGGACAGGGAAGAGTTCGCAATCGCAAAAAAGTTGCAGAGATGCCGAGATTTTTGTTTTCACGATGGGTGGATTGCCCCAACAGGTAGATTTCACGATGGGCGGATTGCCTCAACGGGTGGATATCGCAATGGGCGGATCACCGCAACGGGGCAAATCACGCAGATGTGCGTATTCTCGGCGGCAGCGCGGGCGGCAGCGCCTAGGGCCACTGATCGGACGAAACGGCCCCTGGGCCTTGCCGGATTGGGTTGGGCGGCAGCCCGTGTGCAGAGGGGTTTGCTGCGGATTGGACGGAGCGGCAGCCCCTAGGTCTTGAGGCGGCGGGAGAAGGCAGGCTGTGGATCTGGCTCGCCTGAGGAGAGTGGAGTGCCAGCCCCGATGGCGGCAACGAAGTTGGCCGCAGGGGTGATCTTTAATTCAGGAATCTTGTACGGGGCATTCAAGTTTTGGGCTGGTCTTGAGCCTCATTGAGCTTTCAGGTTTGCTTTTCCGCAAAGTGCGAGGCGGGTCTTTTGCGTTGGCCTTGCGTGGTGGGAAGTGAAGAATTCCTTGTTTTGGGCAGAACCTCCCGCAAGGTAAGATGAATTTGTTCAGACATGATTGATAAATGCAATAACCCCTGTTAATTAGATTATTTTTGGCAAACAGTACATATTCTCAAAGACTATTTGACAAAAGTGCTTTTCGGCGCTGAAATAGACAAACTCAGTCGTTTTGGAGTAGAGAAGAGGACATTCTATGGCCCGGAGGTACGATAGCGAAGCAGTTCGTAATCGCGTGCTTTCGACGAGCGTTCGCCTGTTCCTGGAGCGGGGATACCACGGCACCACCATGGCGGCCATCCTAAAAGAAGCCGATGTGTCCTCGAGCTCGTTCCAGAATGTCTTTGGAAACAAAGACGGAGTGATGTATGAGCTGATGAAGCTCATGTTTGCGGAGCAGTTTTCGGCAGCTGATTCAGCAGTCGCGTTGTTGGGATCTAATGCCAGCCCGGCTTTTGCGTATGCGCTCGAGACGTCCGTTCAGCTCACCATTGCCGAATTAAGTGAAATCATTCGCGATTTGTATTTGCAAGCGTATGCCAGCGAACGTTCCCTGGAGTACATTCGCCGCAATACCGCGAAGCATCTTCAGAAATTCTTCCAACAGTACAACCCTTCATTCGATGAAGAGGATTTCTACCAGATGGACATCGGAACATCGGGCTTGATGCTTGGCTTCATGTTGCGCCCGTGCAGCGACGATTTTCCCCTTGACGTGAAAATCGAACGCTATCTGCAGATGAGCCTTTCTGCGCTGAATGTGCCGGCAGAAGAGCGCACAACCATCATCGAGGGCATAAAGCAGCAAGATTTGCGTTCCATTGCAAAGGCTGCCGTGAAACAGCTTTTCGATGTGCTGTCCGACACTTTCGATCTTGAGCTTCAAGCACAAATATTCGGCGAGGAAGAATGCGACAAGGAAGAGTCCGCCGAATAACAGCCCGAAAGGCGCAGGTTTGCTGCCCTCCTGCGGGGCGGCAGGATCGTCACGCGGCGGCTTGCGGGTATCGGATACCAATTACCCCCTCCAGTGGGATGGCAGAACCAGATGGGCCATCCGTATCGCTTAATGGCGTAGGTGTTGCCCTTCCGTGGTGCGACGGAACCAGATTGACCTCTGTACCATTAATAGCGCAGTTGCCCCTCCCTGTAGCGTGACGGGATAGACGTTTGCTGGTTGCCCTACAATAACGAAGAGGAACGCGCCATTCGTTGGGCCGGCTTGTGCAACTGCTGGTGCGATGGCGGCAAAAGTGATCTGCTGATCTTGGGGATGGGAGCTCGCATGGGTGTTTTCGCAGGTGATTCCAAAACGGCGAAGGTGGGTTTGCTGTGCGCGGCATCTGTCGGTGTGGTAGCCGCGGTTGCGACTGGGGCGTTGGCCGCTTCACGTATTAAGACGCTTTGCTCGCTGAAGAAGTTGTCCAGTTTTGTCGGTGCGTACAATCTGTACGAGAGCACGGTTGCGTATCGTTACGACCTTGACGCCATTATCAAGTCAGGGGTTGAAGACGACCAGGCCTATATCGACGCGGTGTGCAAGCAGGTATTCCCTGGGATTCCCGTAAAGGTCGAGGCGCCGAAGTTCGCCTGCAGTGCGTTTTGCGCCGAAGCCCCAAGCAGCGTTTTGATGGGTCGCAACTACGATTTCAAAGACGATACCTCTGCGCTTTTGGTTCGCACGCATCCGAAGGACGGGTATGCGTCCATTTCTTTTTCGGCGCTGAACAATTTGGGCGCTAACATGCCCGAGGAAAGCCTGAAAAGTAAAGTTGCGGCGATGTTGGGACCCTTCGCGAGTCTTGATGGCATCAACGAAAAGGGCGTATCCATTGCGGTGCTTACCCTTGATAGCCTACCTACCAGGCAAAACAGCGGCAAGCCGAAAATCAATACCTCACTGGCCATTCGTTTGGTGCTTGATAGGGCGGCAAGCACGCAGGAAGCGGTAGACTTGCTGGGCTCGTACGATATGGTTGCCATGGCTGGCCGCGACTACCATTTCTTCATCAACGATGCTTCTGGAGACAGCCGCGTTGTTGAGTACGACCCGCAAAATCCTGCGCGCCCTATGGTCGTTACGCATGCGCGCGAAATCACCAACTATTACGCGTGCTATGCCAACGAGGTTCTGCCGAATCAGAAGAACGGTGCTCTAGGGCATGGTAAAGAACGCGCGCTCGCCATTGCCGAGGTGCTTGATGGTGTGCAGCCGCAAACGAAGGAAGTTGCCTGGAAGGCGCTGCGCTGTTCTTCGCAGGAGCCAAACCCAGAAGACATCACCAGCAATACGCAATGGTCCATCGTGTATGACAACATCAACTGCACTGCCGATTTTGTCTTGCGGCGAAACTGGGGCGAAGTGTTCAGCTTTGTCGTGTAGCTGCTAAGGTGGCGTGCATTGGCGGCGGACTCCGGCGAACGGGCATGCTTGGCTCGGTTGGCCAGTGCCCCAATTTGGCGAACCGGTTGTCCAGTTCTCTGCATCACACGAGGCTTGTTGATGTTGGTTGCCTCGCATCCTGATTCTGGCGCAAGACCAGCGCGCACCGTATCATAGAAAGCGAACGACGCGCCGCAACGGGAAGCGGCGAAAAGGAGAGTGCTATGCGAGTTGATTTGCAGGGTGGTTCGGTCGAGTTCAAGGCGAGGGAAAGCGTGCTTTCGAAGATCGAGGCTTCGCTTCAGCCAGGGTTTGGGCCGGTGCAGCCCAAATATGCGGCAACGGTAATGTTGGTGCGTGATTCAGCCCCGTTCCAGACGGAATATCGCATCGAAAGCGATCATTTTCCGCCCGATTTCCCAACCGGTCAGGAACTAGAAGTGTTTATGCTTCGTCGCGTAAAAACGATGGAGTTCGTTCCCGATGCCGTTGTTTTCCCTGGTGGCAGGGTCGATGATCGCGACTCGAACCCCAATCTCCCGTGGTGTGGGCCCGCTCCTGCCGAATGGGCTGAGCTCATGGGTTGCACCGAGGATGTAGCGCGACGCGTGGTTGTTGCTGCTGCGCGCGAGGTGTTCGAGGAGTGCGGCGTTTTGCTGGCGGGCCCCGACGAGCATTCGGTGGTACAGGACCTGAGCGACCCTTCCTGGCAGGAAGATCGTACCGCTCTGGAAAACCACGAGATTGCCTTTGCCGACATGCTCATCCTGCGTGGATTGGTTTTGCGCACCGACTTGCTGGGCCTTATTTCAAACTTCTGTACGCCTGAATTTGAAACGAAGCGATACGACACATTCTTCTTTTCTGCCCTTATGCCAGAAGGCCAGGTGGCCGATGGCGAAACAAGCGAAGCGCAGATTGCCGACTGGGTAACTCCCGCGTACGCTATGCGTGCAGGTGACGCAGGCAATTGGCTGGTGCTGGCGCCAACCGTTTACAACCTTACTTGCATCGCTTCGGCTCAAAACGCGAAAGAATTTGTCGAAACACGCCGCCGACTTACGCGCTTCATGTCGTACCCCATCAAAAAGGAAGACGGCACGGTTATGCTGCATTGCGATTTTCCGAAGCGCAAATAGGCAACGCGGCAAGGCGGGCGCTTTCTTGCCGGCTTGCGAGAAAAGGAGTTGAGCGGTGGGTTTCGTAGAGGATGAAACGCCCTGGTGCGGTGGGCATGTAAGCGCGCGCGTCCGGTGCGTGCGCGCGAACAACCCCAGCCCCATGACATATGTGGGAACCAATTCGTGGATTGTGGCCGAGCCGGGTGCCAAGGAATGCGTGGTGATAGACCCCGCTCCTGCCGGCGAGCAGGTTCAGCGCATCCTGGCGACATGCGGTGAGGCAGGGCTACGCATCGGAGCCATTGTCGCCACGCACGACCACCCCGATCATATCGAGGGAATTCCCGAACTTGTTGCGGCAACGGGCGCTCCGGTGTACGCGCCGCGCACGAGCCGTATCGAGCAGCTGCTGCAGAAGCACGGCTTCGCGAAGTGCGGCGGCTCGAAGCGTACGTGCTCTGAGGGTGCCGAGGATGTAGGTGCGGTCGAAGCTGGGGCTGCAGGCGAATTGGATTTGGGGGGCTTGTCTCGTTCTTGCGAGGAAAAAGCTGGCTGGAGCGCTGATGTCCAAGCTCTTCCGAAGGGCGCATTTCGCCCCTTTGAAGGAGCGCCGGAGTTTGAGGTGATCGCTCTTCCTGGCCATTCGGAAGATTCGGTGGGCTTGCTTCTTCCCGTAGAGCAGTCTCTGTTCACGGGGGATGTGTTGTTCCGCCATGGGCCTACGGTGGTGTTTCATCCAGATGGGGTGCTTGCCAGTTATTTTGCCAGCCTTGATACGCTTGAGCGGCTGGTTCGTGAAGGCAGGGTGCGGCGTTTCTATCCTGGGCATGGGTATCCCATCGACGACCCGCTGCCCATTATTGAAGCCACGCGAAAGCATCGCGTCGACCGCCTTAACCAGGTGAAAGAAGCGCTGAATGCGGGCACGCTCGCCGAACCTGATGCGTTGTTCGACGCGGTGTATCAAGGCGTGAACCCTGCTTTGCGTATGCCTTCCATTCGAAGCATCCGCGCGCAGTTGAAGTTTCTGGGGATATAGGGACAGGTCCCATTTTTCCACTTAGCCATAGCGCATAAAGAAAGGGCCTTGCTTGCGAACTCAATCGCAAGCAAGGCCCTGTTTGTTAGGCGGGAAAATGGGACCTGTCCCTATATTCCCAGTTTACATCGTTATTCTGCAGCAGCCTTCTTCTTGCCGAAGATGGTCTTAGCGCCCTTAACAGCCAAGATAACAGCCAGTACGAAGAGCACAGCGGCAAGTGCTGCCTGAACGCCGGCGGCGAACGGATCGCCGGTGCCAGCCATAAGTGCGGTGCACTTGGCCTGCAGCGTCATGACCAGCGAAGTGAGCGTAACAACCAGCATGAACACCATGGGGATGTAGAACATCTTGTTGTTGCGGCCTGCGTTGCCCAGCCATGCACATACTGCCAGAAGGGCAAGAGCGGCAAGCAGCTGGTTGGCGGCGCCGAACAGAGGCCAGATGATGGTGTAGCCGGTCATGCCGAGGCCAACGCCCAGAACTACGGTAACGAGGGTTGCAACGTAGGGGTTTGTCAGAGCCTTGCGAGCACCGGTGGCTTCGTCCATGGACTTACCAGCGGGAACCCACAGCTCCTGGAACATGTAGCGGCCCAGGCGGGTTGCCGTGTCGAGTGAAGTGAGACAGAAGGCGGAAACAGCCAGGATCAGCAGGGTGTAGGCAATGCCCTCAATGTTTTCGAGACCAGGGATGCAAGCCAGCATCTGGGAAAGGCCACCTGCGAAAACGGCGGTCGGGGATGCGTAGCCGCCTGCGCAGTACTTCGTCCAAACGAAACCAACGGCGCAGAGGGAGATGATTGCCAGCAGGCATTCGATCAGCATGCCGCCGTAAGCGATGGGGCGAGCGTTCTTTTCGTTATCCAGCTGCTTGGAAGTGGTGCCTGAGGCAACCAGGCTGTGGAAACCGGAGATAGCACCGCAAGCGATGGTGATGAACAGGGCGGGGAACAGGAAGCCGGATGCGGCAGCCTTATTTATCACGGCCTTGCCGGTAGCAGGGTCGATGATTGCGTTGCCGTTTGCGTCAACTGCAGCATTCGTTGCGTAGAAGTCGGTGAATGCGGGGATTTGCAGATTGGCAGCATCGCCGGTGATGGAAGCGCCCACAATGCCGATGAGCGAAAGGGCGATCATGCCGTACAGCAAGAACGAGCTCAGGAAGTCTCGGGGCTGAAGCAGAATCCAAACGGGGGCAACGGCAGCGACCATAATGTATACGCCCAGTAGGATCATCCACGTGGTGTAATCGAGCGAGATCAGGGGGAAGTTGTAGCCGGCGGCAACCAGAACAACGATGATTGCGATGGCGATGATGATATTGGCGACGGTGGGGATCTCGCGGCCGCGGGTGGCCAGGCCGTATACGATTGCTACAACGATGAACAGCACAGAAATCATCGCGGTGCGCTGGTTTGCCAGGTTAGAAGCCTCGGTTGCGTTTGCCAAGTTAACGGCGAAGGTGTTGGCAACGATGGAAGCGAACGCGGCAACAACCAGGACCAGGGTCAGGTAAGCAAAGATGCAGAACAGCTTCTTCGCAGTATCATCGATGTTTTCGGCAATAACCGTTGCGATGGTCTGGCCCTTATGGCGCAAGGATGCGAACAGAGCACCGAAATCGTGCACAGCGCCGAAGAAGATACCGCCAATCAGTACCCACAGCAGAACGGGAACCCAGCCAAATACAGCAGCCTGAATGGGGCCGTTGATGGGGCCAGCGCCAGCAATCGAGGAAAAGTGGTGGCCAAGCAAGATATAGGGCTTGGTGGGCACGTAGTCTACGCCGTCGTGCATTTCTTGCGCAGGGGTAGGGCGACTGGGGTCAACACCCCACTGCTTTGCCAGCCATCCGCCGTACAGCACGTAGCCGATTACGAGGATGGCAAGGCCGCCCAGAAGGACGATCATTGCGTTCATCTCTGAACCTTTCTTGTTTTGGGACCTTACTTGATCAATGCCAAGTTGCTGGAAAGTACTTCTTTCAGCTGCTTTCCAGCGTTGTTGACAACCACGCTTTTATCCGTAGGCAGGGAAAGGTCTACCACGGCTAGGCGGAGGTCGGTCCAACCGCGGAACCCGAAGCGGTATTCCTTGTGGAAGCGCGTTCTCTTCGCGAGTTTGCGCGCTGCTTCAGTTGTGCGGTTGGCGATGATCACGAGCGAAAGGGCAGAGGACATATGGTTCGGTCCGGCATCAACTTTGCGAAGGGCTTTTTCCTGCATGAAGGAAATCTCTTCAGCAAGCTGTGCTTCGTCGAGCTCGTCAACGCATTCGAAGAACATGAAATCGTGCGTGTTTACTTCCCAGAGCTTTGCGCGTTTTACCAGCACGTATTTTTCGCCGTAGGTGTGGTATTCCGCGAAGGCGGGGAAGGTGCGACCTTCAAAAAGATAGTCTCTCCTGATGTCGTAAAAAGACTTGTGAGCTGCAAGGACGCGTTCCAACAGGTCTGTGCGCATGTCTTTTGCCGTCACAGCAAGCCTCCTTCCGCATCACGAGGGGCCATCAATTCTCCGAAAGAATCAATCTCCTCTACTTTTTCACAAGTGGGTTGATTCTAAAACTATTTATTTGTTGTGTAACAAATAAATTCGATAACAGTACCGCAACGGGAAAATGTTGGAGTGAACGGGTTCATTGGTACTCTTGCAGCGCAGTTGGCCCTGCAGCCGGTATCGCCCGCAGCCGACGGCATTGCCTCGCGCCCGCGAAATGCATTCCCAGGCGCCTGGCGGTGGCGATATGTTGACGTTATGCGTTCCCAGGTGTCTGACGATGGCAATATTTTGCCCCGATGTACCCCAAAAAAGGCCTCGGACGGGAAAAAGGCCCCTTCGTGGCAATATATCGCCGCCGTGTATTCAAAATGAGCTGGCTTTGGCAAGATCTGCGCGCCATGTATCCGAAAAGTCCTGCAAATCACCGTTGGAGGATACACCACGTGAATATCTTGCCAGGAAGGGGCCCTTTTCGCTGCACAAACTCCTCGAATCATGCACGGCGCGCAGATCTTGCCTCGATTCAGCTTTCGCAAGGCCTTGCGCACGGAAGGCAAGAGGAGCTGGGTATCGCAAGCGCACTTCGTATTGCGGCCGACGGTCCCACCCCATGATCGCGTACGTCTGCGGCAGCCGTGCGCGATCATGGCAGCTGCCGCTCTGTGGCCGGTGGCGCAAACCCATGGCAGTCAGTGCTGCGGCGAGCGAGCAGTGCAGCGGTGCGTATGCGCGTCCTGTCCTGCGGCATCCGCCCGCCCGCAGCGTGTGTCTCGCCAACGGTATCCGCCCGCCTGCAGCAACCTTCGCCGCCGGCGCTTCTCGGCGGCCGCGCGCCCAATGACAGCCGCATGTCCTCATGGCGCATCCCGCTCCACAGCCGCTACCCGCACCTCTTCGGTCGGCGGCGCCCCCCCCCGACGCAACACAAAAAACGGCCAGCGTTTGCTGGCCGTTTTTTCGAGGTTATGAGCTGAGCGCAGATTATTCGGCGCGTTCTTTCAGACGACGATCAAGCTCGTCGGCCAGCTGGTGGCGCTTGACCTTGCCGGATTCCGTCATGGGAATAGCATCGATAAACTCGATGTGCTCGGGACGCAAGCGCTTGGCTACGCCGATGGAATCAAGGTACTCTGCGATGGAATCGAGCGTGGGCGTAACATCGCCGGTTTGTACGATGAAGGTGCAGATGCGCTCGCCCAAACGATCATCGGGTAGGCCGATGGTGGCATGGGCGCCAACACCAGGGCAGCCATCCAGGTTGTTGTCCACTTCGTTTGCGGAGATGTTGATGCCGCCGCGAATGAGGATTTCCTTCTTGCGGCCGTTGATCTTTACACGGCCCTCTTCGTCCTGAATGCACAGGTCGCCCGAGAAGAACCAGCCGTCGTCATTCAGGTCTTTTGCGGTAGCCTCGGGATTCTTCAGATAGCCGCTGAACATATGAGGTCCGCGGGAAATTTCTTCGCCCTGGGTGCCGTGAGGCACTTCGTTGCCGTGTTCGTCGACAACTTTGACCTCGATGCCCTCAAAGGCAACGCCCGACCAGTTGCCATTCCATTCCAGACAATGCTCGGGGGGAACTGCCAGGTGGGGGCAGCTTTCGGTTGAGCCGTAGCATTCGCACAGCTTCAGGCCGTGCGAATGCGCGCGCTGCACCATGGTGCCCGGTACGGGAGCGCCGCCGCAAATGTAGAGCTTCAACGTTTCGAACTTCAGGTCGTTTTCCTCGGCGCAGTTAAGCAGGTCGAAGATAAACGGAGTGGCGCCCATCGACCAGGTTACGCCTTCGTTGTTCATGATTTCGATTGCCTCGCGAGCGCGGAATTCTTGCTGCAGAACAACGCGACCACCCAGAAGCAGCGGCGTGATAAGACCATGGTTGAAGCCGGTGGCGTGGTTCAGCGGTGCAGGCATGAACATGACGTCGTCCTGCGTAAGGTGCAGGCCACGGCTAAACGTGGTTTCAGAGAAAATGAGTGCGTTATGGGAAATCAGAACCGCCTTCGGGCGACCAGTGGTGCCGGAAGTGGAAAGGATCAAGACCACATCGTCTGATTTGCTGCCAGGGTTTTCGCGGTAGGGCTCGTACGTTTCGCAGATTTGCTTCAACGTGATGGTGCCGTGCGATTCGACTGTTTTGTCGTGAACGCAAATAGCATCTTTGGAAAGCGTGGGAATGCGATCGACTGCGGAAAGAATCTGGTCTTCGAAGTTGGTCTTGTGATGGAAGGTGGGGCACATGAATGCCTTGCTTTCCACCAGATTCATGGAGTAGATCAAGTCTTCGTCGTTAAAAGTGACGGGAAGCGGATGGCTTACCGCGCCAACTTTCAAGCAGGCAACGTAGAGGATGCAGAATTCTGACCAAGGTGGCATCTGATAAGAAACCACGTCGCCGTTTTTTACTCCCACATCATGGAGCCAAGCTGCCAGGCGCGATGCTTTATCGTCGATTTCGGCGTAGGTGTAGCGTACGCCTAGGTTATCGCTTACGTATTCACGATCAGGGAAAGCGGCAACCTGGGTATTCCAGATGTCGTTTAAGGTACGTTCGGTCCAGTACCCCTTCTCGTAATACTCTTTCTTGTTCTTTTCGTTGACCTTCAAGTCCGTAATCATGATTCCTCGCTTCATGAGGCAGACCCACGGATTTGTGGCTGCCTGGTTCCTTGGAACGAACCTCCCCCTGCAAGCGCGCGTGCAACCTATCGTAAATTCCTGCTTACGTACGTATGCGCGCTTAACCCAAAGTATACCGCTAATCTTTAGGGGGTTGGGCGCTGCGCCTGGGTGCCTGAAATGGGCTTTAAGGTCTGTTTTGTCGCATATTTCACTCTGCGGAACACGAAACTGATGTTTTGTGGCATAAACTGTCGTGAATATGCGAAATGCAGTTCTGATGCCGCTGCATTTAGATGCTTTTGTTGGACAGAATTTGACTTTTAGCCACCAGATTTCCGTACAATTAAAAACTAGTGAGCACTTTAGGGCTCATTTTTTGTCTTTTGGGCTCAGTTTTCACAAAACGTAGGCATTTTCGGCCTGATCCTTTCCTTTCATGCGCTGAACGATGGCAAGATTCGCGCGCCGTGCGTGATTCGAGGGGCCCGTGCAGCGAAAGGCGCCCCCTTCCTGGCAGGATCTTCGCGCGGTGCGTTCCCGAAAGGCGGTTTGCGGGGCTTTTCGGATGCATGGCGCGCATATCCTGCCAGAGCCAGCCCGTTTTCGGATGCATGGCGCGAGAATCTTGCCGCGAACTGGCGATTTTCCCGTCCGAGGCCGCTTTCGGGATGCATGGAGCGCAAAACTTGCCACGGATTGACGCCCGGGAACGCACCGCGGCGGAATCTTGCCACGGCAAGACCCCCGGGAACGCACCGCGCGAGAATATTGCCACTGCCAGTCAGGCCAAGGGCGCATCAGGGCGCAATCCCGCCACCGCCAGATGCTGGGGGGGCGCACTGCGCGAGCATTTTGCCATCGTCGAGCGCCTGGGAACGCACCGTGGCGAAATCTTGTCACTACCAGTCGCCCGGGAACGCATTTCGCGCATATCCTGCCATCGCCGGGCGCTTGGGAACGCATAGCGTCGATATCTTGCCATCGCCAGACATCCGAGAATGCACAGCGTCGGCATACCGCCACTGCCAGTCGCCCGTCACGCAGCGCTCTCCACGTGGGGGAGTGGGTTCAGTCCCTTGGCTGTGCTGTGGGCTTCGGCGCGCAACACTTTCTGTGCGAGGGAGTGGGCATTCCGCCTTCTCGGGGCTTAACTGCTGGGAACGATTTCGAGTCTGCGCTGTTTCGGTGGGCAACCATGAGCCCGCTTCGCGTTCTGCAAAGCTGTGCCGTATTATGTGCTGAAGCAAAAAGCGCTTTGACCTTTATATAAGGCCAGCAAATGTTGTGGAAGGGATGTCATGGGCGTTCGCAAGGCAATGGGAAATATGGCAAGCTCGCTGAGCACGTGGGGTTTGCGTCACCTGGCGCACAGGCCTGCCGCTAATATGCCCGGCAAGATTGCCTTGAAAATTGATCCACGTATTATCGCCGAGTCCATGGACAAGATTACCGAAGGTTCCATTGTCGTGGTGGGCACCAACGGCAAAACTACCATTACTAATATGATTGCCGATGCGTTGGAGCGCCAGGGCAAGAGCATCGCGTGCAATCGCACGGGAGCCAACCTTGCCTACGGCGTGGCTACCACGTTGCTGCAAACCAAGGGTACTGTGGAATGGGGCGTATTCGAATCAGACGAGTTGTGGCTGGCTCACACCTTGCCGCAGGTACAGGCGGATTACGTTTTGCTGCTGAACCTCTTCCGCGATCAGCTTGATCGTTGTGGTGAAATCGATCGCGTGCAAGACGCCATCGCTACTGCCCTGGAGCAGTCGCCCGACACCACCCTGCTTTACAACGCCGATGACCCGCTGTGCACCATCATTGCGCAGCGCGTGTCCAACAAGTCTGTTGCGTTTGGCGTGGGCGAAGACATGCACCAGCGTCAAAACGTCGTGGCAGACGCTCAGATGTGTCAGCGCTGTTCGGCTATGTTCACCTACGGCTACCGACAATACGGTCAGCTTGGCACGTATTCGTGCCCGAACTGCGGATTCAGCCGCCCTGATTTGGATTTCGCCGCCAAAAGCGTAGTGTTCGGAGACGAAATCACGTTTTCGGTTGAAGAAACGGCAACGGGCAAAAGCGTCGATCTTCACGCGCAGCGCGCGGGGTCGTACATGGTGTACAACGTTATGGCTGCTTGGTTGGCTTCCCATTGTGCTGGCGTTTCCGACGCGGTGTTCCAGAAGGCGGTCGATCTGTTCGACCCGCAGAATGGACGCTTGCAGTCGCTTACCATCGAGGGGCGCCCTGTCCTTTTGAACCTGGCGAAGAACCCGACGGGCTTCAACCAGAACATGAAACTTATCACTCAGGCGCCGGGCAAGAAGGTTGCGGCGTTCTTCATTAACGACAACGAAGCCGATGGTCGCGACATTTCCTGGATTTGGGACTGCGACTTTGAGGAGCTAGCCAGTCAGGAAGACGTCATGGTGTTCGCTGGCGGAATCCGCAAAAACGACCTGCAGCTGCGTCTGAAGTATGCGGGCATCGACGCCAAGATCGTCGATAGCGTCAACGAAGTGGTAGATGCTGCGCTGAAGCTGCCTTCTGAATGGAATATCTACGCTATCGCCAATTACACCTCGCTCCCCGCAGTGCGCTCCGCCCTGATGGCGCGTGCTGATAAGGCAGCACCTGCCAACCCGACATCGGGCGATGCCAAGCCAGAATGCAGTAAGAAGTGGGTTTCGGGCGCTTATGTGAACCAAGCTGAAGCTGCCAAGTTCGACGAGCAGCCTCTGCGCATCGTGCACCTGTTCCCCGATCTTCTTAATTTGTACGGCGATGGCGGCAACGTGCGTGTGCTTGCTCAGCGTTGCGCATGGCGCGGCATCCCTGTGCAGGTGGAAGCAGTTCACTACGGGGAATCGGTCGATCTTACTTCGGCCGATATCGTTTTCTTGGGCGGCGGCCCCGACCGCGAGCAGAAACTGGCATCCGAAGTGCTGCTGGGCATGCGCGAAGAATTGCGCACCTATGTAGAAGGCGATGGAGCGCTTCTGGCTATTTGCGGCGGCTACCAGATTCTGGGTAGTAATTGGCTTATGGGCGATGAGTCGGTGGAGGGCCTTTCTATCCTCGACCTGAAGACGGTTCGTGCTGGCGCTGGCTTCGATCGTCTTATCGAAAACATTGCGTTGGAGTCCGAGCTTTCTCCGCAGCCGGTGGTGGGATATGAAAACCATGCCGGTCGTACGAAGCTCGGCGCGTCCTTGAAGCCATTTGGCAAAGTAGTTTCCAATGTGGGCCACGGCAATGACGACGATTCGGGTTGCGATGGAGCCCTGTATCGCAACTGCATCGGCACCTATCTGCATGGTCCGCTTCTGGGCAAGAACCCGGCTATTGCCGATCACCTTATTGCTGCGGCGATGGAGCGTCGTTTGGGCAACAAAGTGGAGCTCGTTGCCCTTGAAGACGAAGCCGAGCTCGCTGCGAATGCGTATATGGCAAAGCGACTGGGTGTGCCTGGAGCATAAATAGCAGGTTGTGATTTCACGCTATTTTTGCCGAGACCTTTACCTTTTAGGTTGCCTGGGGCGCCGTTCCTTTTCTGTGCCGTGTCCGAGCTGAAGCGCTTCACGTTTTGTTCACAAAAAACTCAACAAATAGTATATGTCTGTACTAATAATGCGTGAATTGCCTTGTTTTCATTCGCGCATACTGTGGTTTTCGCCGAATTAATTTGCATGGTATTAACGTTTCTTTCATCATTTATTGCATGTTTGCTTCGAATAACAAGCCATCAAAACGATCGGCTCGTGCTGAAAGGAAGGCGGCGCACGCTTCCTCCTCGCGCACGCCGCATCGCTCAGCGGGAAGTGCTTCTGACCCGTATGTTCGTACGTCTCGCGCGTCGCATGCTTCGCGTCGCCCTAGCGGCTCGAGCACAAATGCGTATGGAGCCAGCAACTATGATTCCTCCACGCATGTTTCCCCTGTTCACACACAACAAAAGAGCAATTATCGTTCGGTCGGTGCTTATGGTTCGCCCACCAAGCGCGGCCCGTATACTCCTCGCAATGCGCATGATCGCGAGATCCTTCGCGCTAAGCGCGAGCGCACGAAGAAGCGTCGCAAGCGTATTGCGCTCGGTGTGGTTGCCGTTTGCTTGACTTTGGTTCTTGGTGGCGTAGGCGCTGCCTGGGCTTACCTTAATAACCTCGACAAGGCGCTGAACAAAGACGTTGACGCAGACCTTCTGAACTCGCTTACGGTTACCGATTCGACATCGGACCCGTTCTATATGCTGCTTATCGGCATCGATAAAGACGAGGGCCGTGAATCATCGGATGAATATGGTGGGTCGTATCGCACCGATTCTATGATTCTTGCGCGTATCGATCCCAAGGATAAGGAAGTTACCCTAGTGTCCATCCCTCGTGACACGCAGATTCAGCTTGGGACGCACGGCACTCAGAAGATCAACGCGGCTTATGCATTTGGTGGGCCTTCTGGCGCCATCAAAGCTGTTGAAGACTTGGCGGGTGTCTCTATCAGCCATTACGCGGAAATCGACCTTGATGGTTTTGCGGCGGTGGTTGATTCGCTTGGCGGTATCGACATTAACGTTCAATATGAGATTAACGACCCGAATTACATGGGATATCTCGCGGCTGGTCAGCAAACTTTGAACGGAGAGCAGGCGCTTATCTATTGCCGCAGCCGTCATGCTTACGATGCTATTGGCGATGGTGATGCTATTCGTTCCGCCAACCAGCGCACCATGATTTCGGCCATTATGAAGAAGCTTATGAGCTCCGATATCGGTACTCTTACCAATACGGTGAGCACCTTGGCCCAGTACATCACCACCGATTACTCTGTTGCGGACATTCTTGGTTTGGCGCAACGTATGTTCGGCATCGATATCGATAAGAATGTGTATTCCGCTGCGGTTCCTACAACCTCGTCATATGAAAATGATGTTTGGTACGAGAAGGTGAACACTTCCGAATGGAACAAAATGATGAGTCGCGTGAAGCAGGGCTTGTCTCCTACGGAAGGTGATGTGACGGATGAGACAACGGGAACTGTAATGGCATCGTCTGGTAGCGGTGGCTCCGGTTCGGGTGACTCTGGTTCAGGCGGTGCGTTAGGCTCTTCTCTTTCCGGCACAAAAATTTCTGTGAAGAACGGAAATGGCACTCAGGGCTGCGCGAGCGATGCGGCTGCTAAGCTCACTCCTCAAGGAGCGGTGTGCGAAACCGGCAACGCAGACGACTCCAATTACGCTAAAACCTTGGTAATCTACGATGGCGACAACGCCGATAAAGCGCAAAAGGTTGCCGATTTGCTGGGATGCGGCACCGTGATGAAGAACGATGGGCGGTATACCTACACAGGGGACATTCTGGTGGTTGTCGGCCAAGACTGGAAATAAACTGCAAAAGGCGGCTTCGGCCGCCTTTCTGTTTCTTGGCTATGGTTATCTCCACGAAGCTTCTGGTCTTATTACTTTTTGTATAATTGCCCTTGCATGTACCAAAGAAAAGGAAGCTATTTGAGTTCAGCAGGCAAAACCTATTCCGTTCCTTCGCGCGATAACAACATTAATTTCCTACGTTTTATTGCGGCAAGCCTGGTTATCTGGTTCCATATGGCTTCATTGTTGGCTATTCCCGAGCCCTACATAATGGGGCAGGGCTTGGGCCCTATTGCGGTGAACATTTTCTTCGTGCTCAGCGGATACCTTATCGCGAAAAGCTGGACCCGCTCTTCAAGCTTCGGTAGCTATCTTATTCGCCGTATTGCTCGTATTTTTCCTGGTCTTGCGGTAGTGATCTTGCTAAGCGTTTTCGTTATGGGGCCGATTGTCACGAGCCTCCCGCTGGGCGATTACTTTGCCGACGCGGGGACGTGGAAGTATCTTTCTTTGATTGTGCTAGCTCCTATCAGCAATGTTTTGCCGGGAGTTTTCGACGCGAACCCTCTTCCGTATGCTGTAAACGGGTCACTTTGGACTCTGCGCTATGAGTTTTTGGCATATTTGCTTACGCCATTGCTTTATGCGGCAACAAAGAAGCTATGCGGTGGTAGAAAGCTGGTATTTGCCGTTGTTCTTGCGGTTCTGGTTCTAGTGCATTTTCTTTCTTATTCGGGTTTGTACCCGCTTCCCAAGGTGCTCGACAACCTTTTTAGGCTTTTCGCCTATTACATGGCAGGTGTGGCAGTTTTGGAGCTTGGCCTCGATAAGTATTGCGACAGCCAGTTTGCGGTTGTGGCTCTGCTCGTGATAATCGTTTTCCGTGATCAGGTGGGTATCTTTTCCTCGCTGATCATGTTCGCATGTGTATGCACATTCACTTTAGGTTTTTCGCTTACTGGCAATCCTCGTTTCGCTCCGTGCTTCAAGAAAAATGATTATTCGTACGGTATCTACATCTATGCATTCCCCATTCAGCAATGCGTGGTTTGGCTTGGCGGTGCATCGTTGCCATGTGCGTATCTTTCCTGTTCAGTTATCTCGTTTGGCATAACGCTGCTTTTTGCGATTGCCTCGTGGTTTCTTGTGGAAAAGCCCGCCATGGATGCAGGGCGTAAGCTGGCAAAGAAATGGACTTCGAGAAAGAGCAATTAGGGGAATGGGTAACCCCTCTTTTCCTTTGGGGGAAGTGGCAAGAAATGCTTCGCGCTTTCCTCGAGGCTTAGAGCAAGAATGCGAAGCATCCCTTTGTGGAGTGCCTTCGGCATTGAAGCAAGGGATTCAAAGGGGCTGGGTTTTTATCCAGCTGGAGCGTTCGGAAACGAGCCGTATTTAGCGCAGGCCATGATGGGCATCGACGTCGACAACAACGTATATTCGGCTCAAGTCCCCACCACTTCAGTGTATGAAAACGATATTTGGTACGAAAAAGTGAATACCCAAGAGTGGCAGAAGATGATGAGTCGCGTGAAGCAGGGGCTTTCACCTACGGAGGAAACCGTTGTTGACTCTGCGACTGGCACGGTAATGTCTTCGGCGGGAACAGGTGGCAGCGGTTCTGGCGATAGCGGCTCCAAGAATTCGAGCTCTTCCTCTTCGCTTTCTGGTGTGAAGATTGCTGTAAAGAACGGCAGTGGCATTCAGGGTTGTGCGAACGAAGCGGCATCGAAACTCACCCCGCAGGGCGCCGTTTGTGAAATGGGCAACGCCGATGATTACAACTACAAGAAGACGATCGTTGTATACAACGGCACCGACTCCAGCCAAGCGCAGAAGATCGCCGACTTGCTGGGCGTTGGCACTGTTAAGAAGAATGACGGCACCTATTCCTTCACGGGCGACTATTTGGTAGTGGTTGGCCAGGACTGGAAATAGGATTCTTCTAGCAAGTCGGACGTAAGTTCACTTGGTTTTTCTGTGGGCTGGGATTCGGGTAAAAGTTATCCTGGTGCTCTGAGCGCAAGCTTGCGTAAGTTGGGAGCCTGTGGCTTCTTGACGCTATGAGGTTTTTCTAGCGCGCAATGCGAGATTGATTCGCATTGCGCGCTTTTCTTTTTTGGAGGACAAACCCTTGATCGCAGACGAAAAGCGTGTCCGATTTAAGCCTGGATCTGCAGGCGTGCTACGAATACGAGTCATTTGAAAAAGCGGATGGGATTGAGGCGCTGGTGATGGGTTACCCTATACCCCCCTATTTCGCGGTATTGACTTCGTTGCTGTTGTCGGGAGCCTATCTTTTGCGGGATTCGTTCTTCTGCGGCAGATCCGCCCGTTGTCAAAACGAAAATCCAGGTACATTTGCAACTTTTTTGCGATTGTCAACTCTCTTTCGCCCCATGCAAAGCAAGAATCGGATGTTTCATGGCAGATCACCTGCACTTTTGCGCCATGATCCGTGATTCGACGGCTCGGAACAATTGCCAATCGCAAAAAAAGTTGCAGCCAGGATTGATTTTTTGTTTTTGGGCTCCCAGGATGGCTTTCGAGACTGCGCTATAGGTGGGATGAACCTTGATGTGACGCTATGGGCGAAATGGCATGGGTGCGGCGCTGGGCGGAATGAACTCGGGTGTAGCGCTGGGTGGACATTGGGATGGGTCTATGGGGCAGCAACAGAACGACGCGGCGCCGCAAGTCGGCATCTGGAATAGCGTTATGTTCGAATTTGCCCAAGCCGCATGCTTGCCCATATCCCGCACTTCTAGAAGAGTGTGTGGCTTTCAGCGCCGCCTGCGACGCAGCCCATTGCTTCGCGAATCCCGCTCGTTGCCTCGATCCTCCCATCGCGAGTGATAAGCACGGCTTCGAGGTTGGGATGCCCTTCTGCGTAGTTTTTTGCCCAATAACCTCCCATGATCAGAAGTGCTGTTGAGAAGCCGTCGCCGTCTATCGACTGTTTCGATACCACCGTTGCGCTTGCAAGGTCGCTGTTCGAGGGACGCCCGGTGCGTGGGTCGACAATATGATGATGGATGTTTCCATATTCATCGGTAAAGCAGCGCTCATAGATGCTGCTGGTAACTACGGAACAGTCGCTCAGCTCAAGGATGCAAGCAGGTTCTTCGTTGAATGGCGTGCAGTTTCTGAGTGCTCGAAGGTCGGTTCCGTGGGGGCTGCGCGCTATGGCGGCGGCACGTTCTTCTGCGGCTTTTCTTTGCGAGGCATGTTTTGGGGACCGAATGCCAATGCGCCAGTACCGCTGTGAGGTTTCGGCTAAGAAGGCGCGCCCTTTCACCACGATATTTCCTCCAAGGTTAATGAGGGCATCGTGGATGCTGCAATCTTCCAGGAATTCGCTAACGCGATCAGCGACGTATCCTTTTGCGATGCCTCCGAGGGAAACCTTGCTTTCTGCAATAGGGAGCTGGGCGTGGTCTTCCATAATGCGGGGGTGTCCAGTTTTTGCAATTTCAAGAGCATGTGCAATTTCGGCGGGCTTAGGAACTTGGGCTTTACGAAAGTTCCAGAGCTCTGCAACGGGAGCCATGGAAACATCGAACAGCCCCGCGGTTTCCTCGCAGTAGTGCCTGGAAAGCTGCAGAATCTTCGCGGTTTCGGCATCGATGGGCACGGCTTTTCCTTGTGCGTGATTCAAACGCCAGATATCGCTTCCTTTTTGGGTGTGGCTCCAGAGCTTTTCGTATCGGTAGCAGAGACCCACCGCATTATCGAGAATCTTTTCCAGCAATTGCCCAGATGAGAGCTGCGCTCCATCGGTTTCGACCGCTGCCTTTATGCAGCAGTTCGTGTTGAAGGCAAAGAAGCTTCTGCTCCTTATCTCGAGCTCGGCGTTTTCGCTCGTGGCTGTTTCGAGGGGGCATGTTCCCGACTGAGTGTTTCTTATGTTCACGGGTCCTTCTTTACGATAGAGCGGGGAGGCGTTGAAGCCTATAGATGGCCGAAAGCCGCATCCCCGATAATTTGTCTGCAGCTAAATTGTTACCTATGGTAAACTCCCGCATGTGAATTAGTCACGGCTAACTTTAAATGTGCAGAAATAAGTTCGGAAAGGGAGAATATGAAAGATTCTCAGTCACTTCGTACACCCGCTGCCTCTGCGGCGAAGGTAGGCATGGCAGCTGCCTTGGCTGCTGGCATGGCCATGGCCACTCCGACTGCCGCATTTGCGGCAGGGGAAGATCAGGACGTGAGCGTCGCCTCTGAAAACGCAAGCGATAGCTACTACTACATCGGCGACAGCTCCTACGGGCTGAGTACCTATCTTTCCGAAGCTGTTGCCCAAGGGTCCACCAAAATACACGTGGGAACCAGCTTTACTGACAAGGGCACGGTAACCATTCCTTCGTCTATCACTGAGCTTTCGGGGTATTCCGAAGGTTGGTTCAGCTCTGGCCCGAAAACGGTTTATTTCGGCTATTCCTATAAAATGACAGTCGTGTTCCCTTCCGGTTCGGACATCGCGGTCGATCGCATTAATTTCTACAAGCGCAATAGCTCAGACGCTGAAGGTGCCTATGTCGAGGTGCAGAAGGGCGCTGTGGTTCATTTTTCGAATTGCTCGTTTTCCAATACGCCTGTTGTGAACGGTACGGCGGTGTTCGAAAACTGCACCTTTGCGACGGGGCAGATCGAAAACAATGGCTCCGTAACGTATACCGGCAGCACGAAAGAGCCCGAGAACATTGGCGAGCCTGCCGAATCCTACCAGGGCCTTGCATTCAGCTTCGCATCGGGAAAGGAATTCTCTGCTGTCGTTCAGGGCAGCCAGGTCAGCCAAACGCTGCCTTTTGAGTTGAAGGGAACGAAAGCTGCCGACGCCAAAGTTGCCGCCAAGGTTCTTGGTCAGGATGGTGCGGAGGTTGAAGGCTTGAGCGCTTCTGTTTCGGATGGGAAAGTCTCTCTGGCTGGAACGGCGCCTACCGCTGGTTCGTATTCCGTTGCGGTTTCCGCTTCCGCAGCCAAGGAGGACGGCTCGATAGATTCGACAAGCGAAACGTTGAACTTTGTGGTGTAGGAGCAGATCCAGGTTAGGCTTTCGGGCGATCTTCAGTGCTTCGTTGTGAACGGCACGTCTGCTCAGAGCAGCGAATACGAGGTGATGGCAACCTCGACAGGCGGTGGCGGATCATCGAGCACGAGCCAGTCGAATTGTCTGAAGCCCGAGGTTAAAGAGGGAACTGGCGAATGGGAGGACTGGAACACCTTTGCAACCAGGAATTCTAATGCTGAAATCAGCTTTTCTATCAGCCCTGAAGGAAGCGGCATGGAGGTAAGCTCTGTTGCCTACGACACCGTCTACGTTACGGGAACGCCGCAGACGCCAGGCACCTATCACATAACGGCAACGGTAACTTCTGGCGCGCGTAACCAACAAAGTAGTTCGGTGGAAATGCGCATCTACGCAGACGATCAAACCCTTCAGCAGCGGATGGACGCACTTTCTGAAGGAACCAGCTCATGGGATATGGAGCCATACGAGATCTCTGAGACGGGAAATGCGGTTGTACCGGTTGGCCTGCACGACATTTACGGCTCGCACGAATCGGGCGTGTACGGCATTATCGGCAAAGGCGAAAATGGCAATTTCGGCACCGAAACACTCACTATTCCCGCAGGTGCAGATGTCACCCTTCACAACATGAAGATCTATTCGAGCGTGAAGATCGTCGTGGAAAAGGGCGGCAAGCTGACCCTCGACGACTCGGTCGCCTATGGCGCTGTGGAAGTAAACGGGGGTACTTTGAGCGCCAAAAACAGCTCTTCATTCGTTAACCAGATCACGCTGAATGATGGATCTGCCCTCGAAGATGCCGAAATCAGATCTCATGCTAACTACCTTACCGACGGAAACTACAAGGTCGAAGCGCCGACGGCTCCCGTGCAAACGAATGGTACGGTGACGGTTAAGGGCACGTGCTCCATTGAAGGTGAAGGCATCGTGTCTAGCAAAGATGCCCAAACCGGCATGATCGTCAATGGGGGCAAGTTGGTTATCGATCAGGGTGCCACGTTGAAAGCGACCGGCGGCAGCGTTGACCTTGACAACGGAAACGGCGGTGCGGGCATCATGCTTAACGGTGGCTCTATTATCGGCGACGGTCAGCTTGAGGCACAGGGTGGCTCTGTCGGCATGGGCGGAGGAAACGGTGGCGCAGGTATTGCCGGTGAAGGCATAGTTGCAGTTTCCACGCTGAAGGCAACCGGCGGAAATACGGTTGGCGAAAACGACGCAGCCATGGGCGCCCCGGGCAATGCGGGTAATGGCATCGATCCGAAGGTCCTGGTTTCAAAGGCTACTCAGGTTGAATCAAAGGGCGGAACGGGAGTGAACCCAGGAAGCAGTGAATACAGCGTTTACGAAGAAAATGCTGGCGGCGGATCGGGCTCTGATGGCGATAAGGGGCCTGATTCCGGCAACGGTTCTGGCTCCGGCGATAGCTCGGGTGACGGATCTGATGCCGGCAATGACTCTAGCGCCGATACGGGTAACGGATCGGGCGATGCAGGCAACGGCGGCGATGCTAACGCTTCCGATGAAGCTTCTGGCGCCGATGCAGGCAGCAAAGGCGAAGAATCCAACGACGATTCCTCGCAGGCTGCCAGCCTACCCGCAACGGGCGATGCAGCTCCCCTTGGGGCGGCTGCTGCGTTTGCCGTAATGGCGGCGAGTGGGGCGGCGGTTGCACGCAGGAAGTTCGACAGATAGTTTCGGGAAGCATCTCCCCATACGATGCGACTGACGGGGAAGGCGACAAGGGGCGCCTTCCCTTTGTCGCGCTCAGGGCGATTCTCTTCACCGAAAGTAGCCGCTTCGTTTCGGATAGCACGTCGTTCATCGGAGCGTGCTATCCTTTCCTGCGATAAACAAGTTTCCGTGAAAGGTGGTTTTCTTGGAACGCAAGAACGCATGGGAAGGCTACAACGCCGACCAGCTTGAAGAGCTCGACGGTTTGGCTTCCCGCTATATCGACTACATCTCTAACAACAAAACTGAGCGCCGTTGCTTTGCGGCCGCCGTTAAGCAGGCAGAAGCTGCGGGCTATGAATCGCTTGAGAATGTGGTTCGCGAGGGCCGCACGCTCGAAGCGGGCAGCAAAGTATGGGCTGGTGTGCACGGCAAGTCGCTCATTTTGGCTCATATCGGCACCGAGCCGCTCGAGGCGGGCTTGAATATCCTGGGCGCTCACATCGACAGCCCCCGTTTGGACCTGAAGCAGAACCCCGTGTACGAAAACAACGGCTTCGCCTTCCTCGACACTCACTACTACGGCGGCATCAAGCACTACCAGTGGGTAACGCTGCCGTTGGCGCTGCATGGCGTGGTAGCCAAGACCGACGGCACTGTGGTTGACGTGAACGTGGGCGACGATGCCGGCGACCCCGTATTCTGCGTAACCGATCTTCTGCCCCATTTGGGCAACCAGCAGATGGCCAAGAAGGGCAGCGAAGTGGTCGAGGGCGAAAACCTCGATGTGCTTATCGGCAATCGTCCCCTGAAGGTCGAGCCTGCCGACGACGCCTCTGACGAGGAGAAAGCCGCCGCAAAGGAGCCGGTAAAGGCTTTTGCCCTTAAGCTGCTGGAAGAAAAGTACGGCATTGCGGAAGAAGACTTCCTTTCCGCCGAAATCGAGGTAGTGCCTGCAGGCCGCGCCCGCGAGCTGGGCTTCGACCGCAGCATGGTTATCGGCTACGGCCAGGACGACCGCGTGTGCGCCTACACTTCGCTCGAGGCTCAGCTCGCAATCGAAACGCCGAAGAAGACCGCCGTTACGGTGCTGGTTGACAAGGAGGAAATCGGCAGCGTCGGCGCAACAGGCATGGGCTCTCTGTTCTTCGAGAACACCATCGCAGAAATTGCCGCTCTTACTGGGCTGGAAAGCCCCTTGGCGCTGCGCCGCGTTTTGGCCGCATCGCGCATGCTTTCCTCCGACGTGTCCGCCGGCTTCGACCCTGCGTATGCTTCGGTGTTCGAAACGAAGAACGCTGCATACCTTGGTAAGGGCCTGGTGTTCAACAAGTACACGGGAGCGCGCGGAAAAAGCGGCTCCAACGATGCGCGTGCCGAATACGTGGCATACGTACGCCGCGTGATGGACGACGCCGAGGTTTCCTTCCAGACCGCCGAACTTGGCAAGGTTGACGCGGGCGGCGGCGGAACCATCGCCTACATTCCCGCAAAGTACGGCATGGACGTCATCGATTCCGGCGTTGCCGTGCTTTCGATGCACGCTCCGTGGGAAGTTACCTCCAAGGCCGATATCTTCGAGGCGTATCGCGGATATCGCGCCTTCCTCGAGGCCTAGAGCAAGAATGCGAGGCATCCCTTTGCGGAGCGCCTTCGGCATTGAAGCAAGGGATTCAAAGGGGCTGGGTTTTTATCCAGCTGGAGCGTTCGGAAACGAGCCGTAAAACCTAAGATTTTCAGCATTTACGTGTGCACCAAGTGACAAAAAGGAGCCTCGCTCCTTTTTGTCACTTTTTTGTCGCACACGTGTCTATAATGAATTAACCTCGCGGAAACCCTCCGGGCACGAAAGGGAACCGGCAAGGAGCGGGGGATCGGGAAATGAGACTCAATTCAAGGAGCGCTACATGGCACATTATTTCGACGAACCCTCTCGTACTTTCAATGAGTACCTGCTTGTACCGGGTTACTCTTCTTCGGAGTGCATCCCCGAAAAGGTTGACCTTTCCACTCCGCTTGTACGATACAAGAAGGGTGAAGAGCCTGCTCTGAAGCTTTCTATCCCCATGGTTTCTGCAATCATGCAGGCCGTTTCCGACGATGGCATGGCTGTAGCTTTGGCTCAGCAGGGCGGCGTTTCTTTCATCTACGGTTCTCAGTCCATCGAAGACCAGGCCGCAATGGTTCGCCGTGTAAAGGACCACAAGGCCGGTTTCGTGCGTAGCGATTCCAACCTTACCCCCAACGCAACGCTTCGCGATGTTGTTGCGCTGAAGGAAAAGAGCGGCCATACCACCATGCCCGTCACCGAAAATGGTCAGGGCCAGGGCAAGCTGCTGGGCATCGTTACCGGCCGCGACTATCGCCTTTCCCGCATGGATCTCGACACGCCCGTATCTGAGTTCATGACCCCCCGTGAAAAGCTCATTGTTGGCACTGCAAGCACCACGCTGAAGGAAGCCAACGACATTATTTGGGACAACAAGCTGAATTCGCTGCCCATCGTTGACGACAACGACAACCTTATGTACATGGTATTCCGCAAGGACTACGAGCAGCACAAGTCCAATCCGCACGAACTGCTCGACGCTCACAAGCGTTACATTGTTGGTGCTGGCATCAACACGCGTGATTTCGCAGAGCGCGTTCCTGCTCTGATTGAAGCTGGCGCAGATGTTCTGTGTATCGACTCTTCTGAAGGTTTCTCCGAGTGGCAGTCCCGCACCATTGCATGGATTCGCGCTCACTACGGCGATTCCGTAAAGGTTGGCGCTGGTAACGTAGTAGACACCGAGGGCTTCCGTTTCCTGGCTGAAGCCGGCGCTGACTTCATCAAGGTTGGCATCGGCGGCGGTTCCATCTGCATTACGCGTGAAACCAAGGGCATCGGCCGTGGCCAGGCAACCGCACTTATCGAGGTTGCAAAGGCTCGTGACGAATACTTCCGCGAAACGGGTGTGTATGTTCCCGTTTGCTCCGATGGTGGTACGGTATACGACCATCACATCACCCTGGCACTTGCCATGGGTGCCGACTTCATCATGTTGGGTCGCTACTTCGCTCGTTTCGACGAGGCTCCCAACAACAAGGTTGTGGTAAACGGCCAGCACATGAAGGAATACTGGGGCGAAGGTTCCAGCCGTGCACGCAACTGGCAGCGCTATGACCTGGGCGGCAGCAAGAAGGGCATGACTTTCGAAGAGGGCGTAGATTCCTACGTTCCCTACGCTGGTCCCTTGAAGGACAACGTTGATCTTACGCTTTCCAAGGTTCGTTCCACTATGTGCAACTGTGGCGCGCTCACCATTCCCGAGCTGCAGGACAAGGCAAAGCTTACGGTTATCAGCTCCACTTCCATTGTCGAGGGCGGCGCGCACGATGTTCTGCTGAAGGACAAGACTCCTTTCGTTAGCAACACGCGCTAGAGTTTATACGGCGCAAACGAAAACGTTTCGTTTGGCTTATCATTTACGGCTCTTCATAAAATCTCCCCGTTTCGCCCTGTGCGAATAGGGGAGATTTTTTATATTTGAACTGGTACAACAGTGTTCACAGGTAGAACGTGTTCCAATCCGAGAAAGCGGACGATTAGGCCAAAACTGACGGGTACGTTAAACTTCTTGCTATGGCTACACGAGTACATAAAGCGCTTACCGCGGTTCCCGTTAGCTTGGCATTGGCTCTTTCTATGGCCTTGCCAGCAACTGGCGCTGTGCGCGAAGCGCACGCAGACGAGCTTTCCGACGCCCAGGCAGTACTGTCCCAGGCTTCGGCTGAGCTTGATTCCCTTAATAAAGAATACGATGCCCTGCAGGCACAGTTGAGTGGTCTTGATTCTCAAATCAACGAAACCACCCAGAAGGTGCAGGACGCTCAGCAGAAGATGCTCGATGGTCGCGAAACACTTTCCGACAGCATTCTTTCCCAGTACAAGGGAGATGGTTCCCTTTCGCTGGTGAACATCGTTCTTTCTTCGGAAGATATCTCAGAGTTCACGAAGAACCTGACGTACTACTCTTCCATTCAAGAAGACCAGGCGCAGAAGGTTGCCGAACAAGAGCAGCTGCGCGATACGTTTTCTTCGGCTCTCGGTGAGCTCGACACCCAGCGCGACGAGCAGCAGAAGCTGATCGACGAGGCTGAGCAGAAGAAGAGCCAGGCTGAAAAGGTGGTGTCTGACGCTTCCGCTAAGGTTTCTTCCATTAAGGAAGAGCAGGCTCAGGCTCAGCTGGCGGCCCTGCAAGCACAGGCAGCGGAAATGCAGAAGAAAGAAGAGGGCAAGCAGCAAGCTGCCTCGAATGCATCGCAGCCCAATTCCAATTGGAATACCAATACCGACCGCAACCCGTCGGCTAATACCAATTCTTCCAGCAGCAACAATTCCTCGAATTCCAATTCTGGTAGCGTAAGCGCTGGTTGGAAGACGGGCGTTGCTTCTGCTTATGGCGGCAGCAGCGACGCAAGCACCCCGAATCCGGGAACCACAGCAACGGGTGCAATTTGCAACGATTCCTCCATGGGCGTTGCTGTTCCCATGTCCTGGCCGAATTACCGCTCATACCTTGGGCGTGCTGTCGAAATCAAATATGGTGGTAAGACGGTAATTGCTACCGTCAACGACTGCGGTTCCATGGGCGGCGGCTCGCGCGCGCTCGACCTGCAGCCGGGTGTCTTCAAGGCTTTCGGGTTCAGCACCTGCCAAGCCTGGGGCGTCCGCACCGTAAGCTACCGTTTCCTGTAAGCGGGAAGAACATAGGGCGAATCATTTTCCGCTTGCGCCATAGGGCAATAACAGAGCCTCGTTTGCGAATTTTGAACTATTTCCCAGTTCATCCATCGCGAGCGAGGCCCTTTTCGTTCGGGAAATGAGGACAGGTGCCAGACTCCCGTCTGGCGAGCCGGGTTCCGTTTGCAAAGCAGTTTGTGCACGAGGCTTCGGCTCTAGTTGCTATAGCGCAAAGCGGAAATCCGGTACCTATTCCCATATTCCCAGCAACCGCTTAGAGGAAATTGTGCGCGGAAACACAGGCGCAACGCCAACACGATATAATGTCAAACCATATGTATATTCAGTGCTCGAAGGTTCGTTTACTTGAATCAACGGGTTCTGCGCGCATGAAGTATCGGAAAAGGATTATGCCTCATGAAAGAATACAATCCTCACGAGATTGAGCCTCGTTGGCAAAAGGTGTGGGCCGAAACAGGCGCACATAAGGCAACGGAGGATACCAGCAAGCCGAAGCGCTATGTGCTCGAGATGTTCCCGTACCCTTCGGGCGACATTCACATGGGCCATGTTCGCAATTACACCATCGGCGACGTAACGGCTCGCTATTACGCTATGCGTGGTTACGACGTGCTGCATCCAATGGGCTGGGATGCGTTTGGTCTGCCTGCAGAAAACGCTGCCATCAAGCACAATTCCCATCCTGCTAAGTGGACGTATGCCAACATCGAAACGCAGAAGGCCAGTTTCAAGCGCATGGGCTTTTCCTATGACTGGGATCGCACCGTTGTTGCCTGCGACCCTGAGTACTATCGCTGGGGTCAGTGGATCTTCCTGCAGATGTACAAGCGCGGTTTGGTAGAGCGCCGCAATAGCCCTGTCAACTGGTGCCCCAACTGCAAAACGGTTTTGGCAAACGAGCAGGTAACCGAAGGCGAATGCTGGCGCTGCCATGGTGCCGTTGAAAAGCGCGATCTTACCCAGTGGTACTACAAAATCACCGATTATGCCCAGGAGCTGCTGGATGATCTTGACCAGCTGGAAGGCTGGCCTGAACCTGTTAAGCAGATGCAGGCAAACTGGATCGGTCGCTCCGAAGGTGCCGAAGTTGATTTCGAGCTGATTCCTGCCGAAGGCAAGGACGACGGCCAGACCATCACAGTATTCACCACGCGCCCCGACACCCTGTTCGGCTGCAGCTTCTTCTTGCTGGCTCCCGAAAGCCCGCTGGTGCACGACCTGGTATGCGGTACCGAATACGAAGCCGAGGTCATGGCCCTGGTCGAGGGCGCTGCCAAGGTAAGTGCTGTGGAGCGCGCCCAGGGCGACCGCGAAAAGCATGGTGCCTTCACCGGCCGCTACGTTATCAATCCCGTTAACGGCGAAAAGGTTCCCGTATGGGTTGCCGACTACATCGTTGCCGATTACGGCACCGGTGCCGTAATGGCGGTTCCCTGCGGCGACCAGCGAGACTTCGAGTTTGCTCGCAAGTACGACTTGCCCATCATTCCCATTATCTTGGGCGAAGATGATCCGCTGTATCCCGAGCTCAACGGCGTGCAGGAACGCAAGGTTACCACCGTCGATTGGGAAAAATCCTACGAGGCCGAAGGTGTGCTGGTTCAGTCCGGCAAGTACACCGGCATGGTGGGCGGCAAGCATTCTCCTGCTGTCGACGCTATCATCGGTGACCTGGAGGCTCAAGGTAAGGGCAAGAAGTCGGTTCAGTTCCGTTTGCGCGACTGGCTCATTTCCCGCCAGCGCTATTGGGGTAATCCTATTCCGATTGTTTACTGCGACGACTGCGGCATCGTGCCCGTTCCTGAGGACCAGCTGCCTGTTACGCTGCCCAAGGATATCGATTTGGCTGCTGGCGAAACGCTTGCAACGCATGAGCAGTTCGCTCAGTGCACGTGCCCGAAGTGCGGCAAGCCTGCGCGTCGCGAAACCGACACCATGGACACCTTCACGTGCTCCAGCTGGTACTACATGCGCTATACCGACCCGCACAACACCGAGCTGCCTTTCTCTCCCGACCGCGTAAACCGCTGGATGCCAGTCGACCAGTATATTGGCGGTATTGAGCACGCTATCCTGCATCTGCTGTATAGCCGCTTCTTCACGAAGGTACTGCGTGATATGGGTATGCTCAACTTCGACGAGCCCTTCACGAACCTATTGTGCCAGGGCATGGTTCTCGATGAAAACGGCGAGGTAATGTCGAAGTCGAAGGGCAACGTTATCAGCCCCGAAGACATGATCGCTGGATACGGCGCCGATGCAGTGCGTGCTTATATCCTGTTCATGGCTCCGCCTGACAAGGAGCTGCAGTGGAATGAAGACGGCCTGGCTGGCATGTACAAGTTCCTGAATCGTGCTTGGCGTATGGTGAACGATCTTGCAGGGAAGGCCGGGGAGGAAACTTCCTTCCAAGCTGGCGCGAAGGCGGAAGAAGCAAAGAAGGCTCATGATGAGCTTCTGCGCGAGCGCCATCGCGTGGTTGGCAAGGTCATCGACGATTTCGCTCGCAACAATTTCAATACGGCTATTGCAGCCATCATGGAATTGGTAAATGCTACAGGCGATTACCTGCGCAAAAACTCCGCCGAAGATCGTGCCGCCAACGCCGAGCTTGTTGCCTTCGATAAGGAAATTGCCGAGGTTATCGTGAAGCTGTTGGCTCCGATGGCTCCCCATTGGGCCGAAGAGCTGTGGCAGGATGTTTTGGACAACGAAACTTCTGTGCACAAGGAAGCTTGGCCTGAGTTCGACCCGAATGCCGCTAAGGCTTCCGAGGTTGAGCTGGCAGTGCAGGTTAACGGCAAGGTGAAGGCCAAGATCACCGTTGCTTCCGATGCTGCGGAGGACGCCATTCGCGAAACGGCCTTGGAGGCCATCGCTGACGCAACCGCTGGTAAGGACATCAAGAAGGTTATTGTTATCCCGGGCCGCCTGGTCAATGTGGTAGCAAAATAGCCAGAATGTGCTTTTAGGGGCCAGATCTGCTTGTGAACTGCCTCCCATTTCTTGGAAGCGAGAAATGGGAGGCTTTCTTATGTGTGCGGATTTCAGAGTGAAGTGCGAGGTCGAGGTGAGAGGGCTGACAGCCCCCTTTCTTTATGCCGCATACCGAAGGCACGCCGTATCTCCGGTTCCTCGCAGGGGTATCTGCGAAAACTTCGGATGACATCGCCAAGAGCGCGGTTTTGCTACGCCCCGTTTTTCCGTGCGGGGGCAAAGCATCACGGTATTCACCACGCGTCCCGACGACCCACGGCAGCCCCGATCCTTCGCGTGGGAAGAGAGGGGCAGAAGAGCAGGCCGCGTACGAACAAAACGCGCGGACAACGTGGAGGTTCCGAAACTCTTACGTACGTTTGCTATGATCGAAACCTATGGGAACTAAACGAAAAAAAGGATGCCTCCGCCGCTTAATCGAAGCCGTTATCGGCTTCGTGCTGTTTGTTGCGCTTGTTGTGGTGGGCGTTCCTCTGGGGATCAATGCTTGGGTTTGCGCAAGCACGCGCCCTGCTTTTGAATCTCAGGCTCAGGCAGCCGCCAATGCGGATGCCTTCGAAGTCGATGCCATTGTGGTGTTGGGCGCAGGCATCAACTGGGACGGCAGCCCCTCAGCTGTTCTGAAAGATCGCCTTGATGTTGCCGACAACCTATACAACGCTGGGGTTGCCCCGAAAATCATCATGAGCGGCGACAATAGCGACTCTTCATACAACGAGGTCATGGCCATGGCGAAGTACGCAAAGGCCAACGGGATTCCCGCCGAAGATATTTTCTGTGATCATGCGGGCCTTTCCACATACGACAGCATGTACCGCTTGAAGAATGTATTCAACGTGCAGCGCTGCGTTATCGTTACGCAGGAGTACCATTTGTATCGTGCTGTGTACGATGCGCGCGGTTTCGGTATCGACGCACGTGGTGTTGCAAGCGATCTGAGCGACTACTCCAATAAGGATTCTTACGAGCAACGGGAATTCTTTGCGCGCATCAAAGATTTCTTCGGCATCATCACCAAGATGGAGCCGCAAACGAAGAGCGAGCCGGTTTCCCTCAACCAATCAGGGACCGTTACCCAATGGTGGTAGAAAGGGGTAGCAATGCCGAAAATCGTTATTGTTGACACCGACTTCGAAAACAACGACTTTGAAGTGCGTATGGCGAAGGATGCAGGCGTTGACGTTGCCCTGTTCAACGAGCGTGAGCCCGAAGCTATCATCCGCAATGCTGCCGATGCCGATGGTGTGGTTACTTCCTATGGTAAGTTCCCGCCCAAGGTGTTTGAGGCGCTTCCAAATCTGCGCGTGGTAAGCCGAACGGGCATTGGATACGACGATATCGATGTGCCTGCGGCAACGAAGAACGGCACTGCGGTATGCGTAGTGCCTGGTTATGGTACTGAAGTGGTGTCCGACCATGCTATTGCGTTGGCGCTTTGCGTGCTGCGTCGCTTGAACGAAACTGATGCCGATATGCGCGCCGGCATTTGGGACTACACGCGCCATCGTCCGTATGGTCAGGTGTTCGGCCGCGTATTTGGCGTGGTGGGAATGGGCGAAATCGGTCGTGCTACTGCTCACAAGGCTGCTGGCCTGGGCTTCAAGGTGGTGTGTTGTTCGCGCTCTCTTACGCCGGGCCGCCGCACGCCCGAAGGCTACGACATCCTGGAGTACGAAGAGCTACTGAAGTGCGCCGATGTGGTTAGCTTCCATACGGCTCTAACCCCCGACACCCATCATCTGCTTGATGCCCGCTGCATTTCGCTCATGAAAGATAGCGCGGTAGTGGTGAACACTTCACGCGGCGCGGTTATCGACACGCTTGCTTTGGCGGAAGCTCTCCAGGCGGATAAACTGTGGGGTGCTGGCATTGACGTGTTCGAAGGCGAGCCAGTCGATCCAGGTCATCCGCTGATGAAAGCTCCTCATACGGTGCTCAGCCCGCATGTGGCGTATTGGTCTGAGGAATCGGGCATCGAGCTGCGTACGCGTGCCATGCAGGCCGCAATCGATGTGGTTACGGGTGTGCGTCCGAAGGACTGCCTGAATCCTGAGGCCCTGTAAAGGGTGGAGCCTCGCTCGCCTGTTTTGTCTTGCGTTTGCCGCGCTGTCCCACACCTCGGACTTTGTCCTGAAGGTTGGCAACTGCAGTCCTGCCAGTGACAACTGCAATCCCATTCGTGGCGCGGCAATTGCGATCCTGCCTGCGTCGCGGTCTCATGCGTTGGTAGCTGCATCGTGGTCGACTTGTTTCTTGTCCCGTCTTCTTCTCATCCCGTCCAGGACGGGTGCTTTCATTTTCGTTAAAACGAAGGAGATGAATATGCTTGTTGGCGTGATTTCGGATATTCATGGCCATTTGAGCGAGCAGGCCTACGATGCCTTGCAGCCGTGTGACATGATTCTGTGTGCGGGTGACGTTGAGCGTCCGACTATTCTTATGGAGCTTGATGCCATCGCTCCAACGGTTGCGGTGTTGGGCAATTGCGATTCCAGTCTGCGGGGGATGAATATCCCCTTCACTGCGACTCCCCGTATTGGTGGAGTGCGCTTTTTCATGACGCATCGCCCCGAAGATATTGGCACCGTTGCCGAAGATGTGCGCGTGGTGGTGCACGGCCACACTCACATTCCCCGTGAAGAGCGCATAGGGGGAGTTCTGTACCTGAACCCGGGAAGTGCTAGTAAGCCGCGTGGTGGCAGTAAGCGGGGCATTGCCCGTCTTGCTATCGACTCGGGTAAGGTTGCAGGCGTCGAATTCGTGACATGGGAATAGGCGGGGCGGCCCGCCTGCGTGGTTGGGGAAGCGGCAAAAATAGGCGAAATAGCTAAAAGAGGCACGCTTGAAAAATGGCAAGTTGACCCAGAGGGACTTGCCCGTTAAAATACATACTTGCATTTTATGCATGTGCGCCGTTAGCTCAGCTGGTAGAGCAGGGGACTTTTAATCCCAAGGTCGCGGGTTCGATTCCCTCACGGCGCACCACTTCGCAGCTAAGGCCCGCCGTAAGGCGGGCCTTTTGCATGCAATGGGCGCCACTTTTGTTTTGGGCAATAGGGTAGCTCTTGCCTATACCCCCCTCTTTCCCATATCCCTCATTCGCGGATTTTGGCCCGTTGTAGCCGCTGGCGTCCTGTGCGTTTTTGCGGGATCCGCCCTGTAGGGGTGATTCGCCCTTTGCTGGATCTGCCCTATTTCGGCAATCGATCCGCCGAAAAACAAAAATCCCGCCATTTTTGCAACTTTTTTGCGATTAGGGACTCTTTTCTGCTCCCCTAAAGCGGAAATAGGCTGCCGCACAGCCGATTATGTGCGCTTTTGCACTGTGATCCGCGATCGGGGGAGCCCGCAACAATCCCTAATCGCAAAAAAGTTGCAATTCGAGCCGTATTTCTGTTTTCAATCCCCCTACAAAAGGTTCAGGGTGGTATCGGGGACGGCGCGGCCCAAGTCCGGCGCTGTAGGATGATCCAGGTGCGGTGCGGGTTTGATGTTGCGGGATGACTCGGTGATGGTCTGGGCGCGGTGCTGCGGGATGATGCCGAGGGAAGTGACCCTTCGGGCGAATGCCTACCATAGCAACCGAAGGATCCCCCAATATCGTGGTGGTGATGAACGAATAGTTTTCCGACCTTACCACCTACTTGGAGGGCTACGAAACAAGCACCGATCCAATGCCCTACGTGCGTTCGCTCATGAAGCGCGGCGACGTGGTTTCGGGCACCTGCGCCGTTTCCTCGGATATGGGTACAGGCACAGCCAATTCTGAGTTTGAGTTCCTGACGGGCAATTCCATGGCCTATTTCAAGGGGAATACCCCGTATGTTCAGTTTATCGACACGGAAACGCCCAGCCTGGCATCGTTGCTTGCTGGCCGCGGTTACAGCACCATGGCCATGCATGCCTATGAACGCGCTGGATACAACCGCGTGAAGGTGTACGACCGCCTTGGTTTCGAAACGTACAAGGGCATAGAAGATTTCGACGTGGATCTGGATTATGCTCGCGGCTACCCGACCGACGAGGCGAACTACCGTCAGCTTATTAAGGACTTTGAGGAAAACCGCGGCGGTGCTCCCCAGTTCCTGTTCAACATCACCATGCAGAATCACGGCGGCTACTATGCGTCTGATTACGAATGGCCTGTTCGCGTTCATGAAGTATCGCCGGTAAATTCATACGATGAATCGGTTATCGCCTACGAATCCAGCGTTCACATGGCAGATGAATCGGTGCGTCAGCTCATCTCGTACTTCGAAACGGTAGACGAACCCACGGTTGTGCTCTTCTTCGGCGACTATGAGCCGCGCCTTTCCAATGAATTTTACTCAAGTTGGTTTACCGACGAGAACGATCTCGATTTGGAAACTACCGCGCAGCTCCATAAAACCCCTTTCTTCATTTGGGGCAACTACAATCTGAACACCGAATCGATCCAGAAAGATTCGGTGGTTTCGCTAAACTATCTGTCTACGGTTCTGTTCCAAGCGGCGGGGATGCAGCTTTCGCCATACCAGGAATACTTGGCGGATCTTCGCATGGAGCACCCCGTAATTACGGCTCGGTACTTCACCACCGCATTCGGCGACAAGGTTGGCACGGTGCCTTCGGCGTTCACCGATTCGATCCGTGAGTATCAGTGGCTTCAATACAACTGCGTCTTTGATCGAACCCATCGCATTCCAGGGTTCTATTCATAGGAAAGCGGGCGCCAGTATATATGGTGGCCTTGTGATGGTGCCTTGCAAAGAGAATGGGTGTTTTGCTAAAATCTCCATTTGCGTTTGACTACCTATTTGCTTGAAGGAGCTACCTTGGCTAAAGAAGATGCAATTGAACTGGAGGGCACTGTACTCGAGGCTCTTCCAAACGCTATGTTTAAGGTAGAGCTTGAAAACGGTCACACCATCCTTGCCCATATTTCCGGCAAGATGCGTATGCACTACATCAAGATCCTCCCCGGCGACAAGGTTCAGGTTGAACTCTCTGTATACGATCTCGATCGCGGTCGTATCACTTATCGCTACAAGTAAGTAGCAAGCTAGCGTACCTCACAGGGTGAAGTGCGCTTTTGTCGTTTGCGAACCCGCGGCGCAAACGCATCCTAGTGGGGAAGGGGAAACCTAAAGCCGCCCCATTAAGCGGAAACGAAACAAACTATCGCCTGCGGCTGGGCGTGGTAGATAAAAGAGAAACACATTACCGAAAGGAAATTGAAATGAAGGTACGTCCTTCGGTCAAGAAAATGTGCGACAAGTGCAAGATCATTCGACGCCATGGCAAGGTACTCGTAATCTGCGAGAATCCTCGTCACAAGCAGCGTCAGGGTTAAAGAGAAAGGGAACGTATTCATGGCACGTCTCGTTGGTGTCGACCTTCCTCGCGACAAGCGCATTGAAGTCGGCTTGACCTATATCTACGGCATTGGCCTCACCACCTCCAAGAAGATCCTCGCAGAAACCGGTGTTAACCCCGATACCCGCGTAAACGATCTTACGGAAGATGAACTCTCCAAGCTTCGTGACTACATCCAGGCTAACCTCACCACTGAGGGCGACCTGCACCGCGAAGTATCTCAGAATATTAAGCGCCTCATGGAAATCGGTTGCTACCGTGGCCTGCGTCATCGTCGTGGCCTGCCCGTTCGCGGTCAGCGCACTCACACGAACGCTCGTACGCGCAAAGGTCCCAAGCGTCAAATCGGTGGCAAGAAGAAGTAGAGGTGTAACTAGTGGCAGCTAAGAAAAACGTTCGCACGCGCATCAAGCGTTCTGACCGCAAGAACATCGCTGTTGGCGCTGCACACATCAAATCCACTTTCAATAACACGATCGTTTCCATCACGGATCCTCAGGGCAATGTAATTTCCTGGCAGTCCGCTGGTACCGTCGGCTTCAAGGGCTCTCGTAAGTCCACGCCGTTCGCAGCTCAGATGGCAGCTGAGGCAGCAGCAAAGACCGCTATGGAGCATGGCTTGAAGAAGGTTGCTGTATTCGTGAAGGGTCCCGGTTCCGGTCGCGAAACCGCTATCCGTTCCCTTCAGGCAGCTGGCCTCGAAGTAGCTAGCATCCAGGATTGCACCCCTATCCCGCACAACGGTTGCCGTCAGCGCAAGCGTCGTCGCGTCTAACTGAAAGGATCGATACACTATGGCAATTAACAGAACTCCGGTTCTCAAGCGTTGTCGCCAGCTCGGTCTGGATCCTTCTGTTCTCGGTTACAGCAGCAAGAAGGAATCCATCCGTCAGCCTAAGCGTCGTCGCAAGGAATCCGAATACGGTATGCAGCTGCGCGAGAAGCAGAAGGCCAAGTTCATCTATGGCGTTCTCGAGAAGCAGTTCCTCGGCTACTTCAAGCGCGCTAAGGCAATGCCCGGCATCACCGGTGACAACCTGATGCGTATCCTCGAGTCTCGTCTCGACAACGTAGTATTCCGTCTCGGCTTCGCCAAGACCCGCAAGGAAGCTCGTCAGATCGTTACCCACGGTCACATTCAGGTAAACGGCCGTCGCGTAGACATCCCGTCTTTCCGCGTTCGCCCCGGCGACCTTGTTGCTGTTACCCCTAAGGCTAAGGAACTTCTGGTTATCAAGAGCGCCCTCGTTTCCAACGAAGGTGTACAGGTTCCTGCATGGCTTGAGGTTGACATCGAAAAGCTGCAGGGCAGCGTTCTTGCTCTTCCTGAGCGTGAGCAGATTGACCTCGACATCAACGAGCAGCTTATCGTCGAACTTTACTCGAAGTAACGTACGCACTGCGGTTTATTAAGGAGGCTTATTCAATATGACAGAGTTCATGAGGCCGACAGTAACGATCGAAGAGGTCAACGACACCGTTGCCCGCTTCATCGTGGAGCCGCTAGAGCGTGGCTACGGTTACACTCTTGGCAACTGCATGCGTCGTGTTTTGCTTTCGTCTCTCGACGGAGCAAAGGCGACTGCAATTCAGATTGATGGTGTACAGCATGAGTTCACCACCGCTGAGGGCGTAATCGAGGACATCACCGATATCGTCTTGAACGTTAAGGGCCTGGTTTTCAGTGCCCTTAACGGTGACATTAGCGAGGCCACTGCGCATGTACATGCTGAGGGTCCTTGCACCGTTACTGGTGCCGATCTCGAGGTTCCTACCGAATTCTCTCTGATCAACCCCGAGCACGTCATCGCAACTGTTGCTGACGGCGGCACGCTTGAGATGACCGTCCGCATTGGCGTGGGCCGCGGATATGTATCTGCCGAGCGCAACAAGCGCACGGAAGATCCTATCGGCATCATCCACGTTGACTCGCTGTTCTCGCCGGTTCGTCGCTGCACCATGGGCGTTACCGACACCCGCGTTGGCCAGCGCACCGACTATGACAAGCTTGTTCTTGAAGTTGAGACTGATGGCTCCATCAACCCCACCGAGGCTGTGTGCCGTGCTGCAAACATCATTAACCAGTACATGGGCGCATTCCTCATGCTTGACGAGGTGGAGGAAGACGAAGAGGGCGAAGTAGTTTCCATCTTCGCTCCTGAAAACCAGGAGACCAACGCTGAGCTCGACAAGCAGATTGAGGATCTGGACCTTTCCGTTCGTTCCTACAACTGCTTGAAGCGCGCTGGTATCCACTCTGTTCGTCAGCTGGTTGAGTATTCTGAGAACGACCTGCTCAACATTAGGAACTTTGGCGCGAAGTCCATCGAGGAAGTGAAGGACAAGCTCATTTCCATGGACCTCAATTTGAAGCAATAGGAGATTTAAAGATGAGGCACAACTATAAGGGCCGCAAGCTTGGCACTGACTTCAGCCATACCAAGGCCATGAAAAAGAGCCTTGTTGCTGCGCTGTTCACCAACGACCGCATCAAGACGGTTGAGGCGCGCGCCAAGGAAATCCGCCCCGATGTAGACAAGATCATCACCTGGGCAAAGAAGGGCGACCTGCATTCCCGCCGTCTTGCTATCGCAGCACTTGGCGACAAGGAGCTGGTACGCGAGGTATTCGAGAAGGTTGCTCAGGGTCAGTTCGCTGATCGTCAGGGTGGCTACACTCGTATCATGAAGCTTGGCAACCGCAAGGGCGACAACGCTTCCATGGTAATTATGGAGCTCTGCACCGAGCCGGTACAGCCCAAGGAAAAGGCTGAGAAGCCTGCAGCTAAGAAGGAAGCTCCCAAGAAGGAAGAAAAGCCTGCAGAGGAGCCTAAGGCTGAAGAGGCAACCGAAGAGGCTGCTGAATAGTTTTAGCTTTATAGCTTTCAAAGGACCCGTTCGCAGGAACGGGTCCTTTTTGTTTTGGCGCACCAATAGGTTAAGCGTTCAGTTTCCGATATCCGACGTCTATGCCCCATGCGGCTTTGCTGCAGGACGCCACCTAAGCGCATTACGCTGTCGTTTCAGTTCCTTGGCGAGTGTTTAGCCTAAAGCAGCAAACATAGGCGTTTATAGCTCTCAACAAGGTTCTGCGAAATTGCGATGGGTCAATTTCAACAAGATCGTGGCGAAACCGTGATCCTTCAATTCTGTCACGCTAGCCCAATTACTATGAATAACGCACTGTATTCTCGTATTGCGAATAGGAAAGTTTGGCTGATTGTTCTTATGGCACGTTTTAGCAAGGGCGGCAATTTCAAATATCGTATGGCTCAATGGATGGTGGGTCGCTATGGCATCGACGAGCTGACTCAGGCCCTGATGCTTTTGGGGTGCGGATTCGTTCTGGTGAATTTCTTCGCGCATTCCGACATTTTGTCAGTGCTTGCCCTGTTGTTCATGGCGCTGGGCATTTTCCGTTGTTATTCAAGGAACATCGCAGCAAGATCTCGTGAGTTGGCCAAGTACCAAGATGCGATGGTGAAGCCGAAGGCTTGGTGGCGTCTTCTTAATAAGAAGTGGGTTAACCGTAAAACCACGATCTACTTCAAATGTAAAGGATGCGGCACGGTTTTGAATGTGCCTAAGGGCAAAGGGAAGATCCTCGTTACCTGTCCAAAATGCGGCGCAAAAGAAGAGAAGCGTTCTTAACCCTGATCCGCCGATAGGCACGGCGGTTATCATGTAATCTACATAATGTGTTCGTATTTATTCTTATACACTACATATAGTATGAATGGTGCCCAAAAATAATGTACCGCTTAGAAAATCAAGGGGTTATTTATAAAATTCTTGGGCGTAATATAGCCTTCGCTAGCTCATCCACTGCTAGCTCAGCGATCGCCACGAATAAGAAAAGCGACCTTTTAATAAGGGAAGCAGACTTCTAATAAGTGAAGCAGCCTTCCCACATGGATATATATTGTTAGGGGAGCGTATGAAGATCATCAAGCGCGACGGCTCTGAAGCTGTATTCGATTTGAGCAAGATTGCCAACGCCATTAAGGGCGCAAGCGATGAATCGCCCGAAAACGAGCGTTTAACTGCTCGTCAGATCGACTATGCCGCACACAATGTTGCGGATCTATGCGAAACCGCCGGCCATACCGTTTCCGTTGAGGAAATCCAGGATATGGTTGAAAACGAGATCATGGCGCTTCAAAAGTTTGAAGTTGCCCGTCGGTACATCATTTACCGTTACGTGCAGAACATCAAGCGCCATTCCAACACCACCGACGACAAAATCCTTGCTCTCATCGAATGCAACAACGAAGAGGTTAAGCAGGAAAACTCCAACAAGAACCCTACGGTGAACTCGGTTCAGCGCGACTACATGGCGGGCGAGGTTTCTAAGGACCTTGCTACCCGCATCCTTCTTCCCGAAGATGTGGTAAAGGCGCATGAAGAGGGCATTATCCACTTCCACGACTCCGATTACTTTGCGCAGCACATGCACAACTGTGACTTGGTAAATCTGGAAGACATGCTGCAGAACGGAACGGTTATTTCCGGAACGCTCATTGAAAAGCCCCACAGCTTTTCTACGGCTTGCAACATTGCAACGCAGATCATTGCTCAGGTTGCTTCAAGCCAATACGGTGGCCAGTCTATTTCTCTTACGCATCTTGCTCCGTTTGTCGAGGTCAGCCGTAAAAAGATTCGTCGCGATGTAATCCGCGAGCTTAATGAAGTTGGCGTAGAACCTTCCGCTGAGCAGCTTTCGCGTATTGTTGAAGGCCGTTTGCGCGATGAGGTTCGTCGTGGCGTTCAGACCATCCAGTATCAGGTGGTAACGCTTATGACCACCAATGGCCAGGCTCCGTTTGTTACCGTATTCATGTACCTGAACGAGGCGCGTTCTAAGCAGGAGAAGCACGACCTTTCCATCATCATTGAAGAAGTGCTGCGTCAGCGCTATGAAGGCGTAAAGAACGAAGAGGGCGTGTGGATCACCCCGGCGTTCCCGAAGCTCATCTACGTGCTGGAGGAAGACAACATCACCGAGGATTCCCCGTACTTCTACCTTACCCAGCTTGCTGCTAAATGCACGGCAAAGCGCATGGTTCCCGACTACATCTCTGAGAAGAAGATGCGAGAGCTGAAGCTTTCCAAGGGTGAAACCCCTGGCAACGGCGATTGTTACACCTGCATGGGTTGCCGCTCCTTCCTGACTCCTGATCGTTCGGGCAACGGATATGGCAATGTGGCAAACGCAGGAAACTACGAACCGGGCAAGCCCAAGTACTATGGCCGCTTCAACCAAGGCGTCGTTACCATCAATCTGGTAGACGTTGCTTGCTCTTCTTATCGCGACATGGACAAGTTCTGGAGCATCTTCGAAGAGCGTCTTGAGCTTTGCCGGAAGGCGCTGATGTGCCGTCATGATCGCTTGAAGGGAACCCTTTCCGATGCGGCTCCTATTCTGTGGCAGTACGGTGCGCTTGCTCGCTTGAAAAAGGGTGAGCCCATCGACAAGCTTCTGTATGGTGGCTATTCCACCATCAGCTTGGGATATGCCGGTTTGTATGAGTGCGTAAAGTACATGACGGGCAAGAGTCACACCGATCCGGAAGCAACGCCGTTTGCCATGGCTGTTATGCAGAAGATGAACGATAAATGTACGGAATGGAAAGCTGAAACCGACATCGATTTCAGTCTGTACGGCACGCCGCTCGAATCCACCACGTACAAGTTCGCCAAGTCGCTGCAGCGCCGCTTTGGCAACATCCCCGGTGTTACCGACAAGGGCTATATTACCAACAGCTATCACGTTCATGTGTCTGAAGAGATCGATGCGTTCAAGAAGCTCGAATTCGAAAGCCAGTTCCAGCAGCTTTCTCCGGGCGGAGCAATCTCGTACGTGGAAGTGCCTGATATGCAGGACAACCTGAAGGCCGTTGTTCGCGTGATGCAGTACATCTATGACAACATCATGTACGCGGAATTGAACACCAAGAGCGACTATTGCCAGGAATGCGGCTTCGACGGTGAGATCCAAATTGTCGAAGATGACGGAAAGCTGGTGTGGGAGTGCCCGCATTGCGGCAACCGCGACCAGGAAAAGCTCAACGTTGCTCGCCGTACCTGCGGCTACATCGGCACCCAATTCTGGAACCAGGGTCGCACTGAAGAAATTCGCGACCGCGTTCTGCACCTGTAAACACCGTTGCGCTGTCCCTTGGTGGGGCGGCGCAACTTTTCCTTGGGCGATTTCTTGCAAAAGAAATGTATGACGGGATGATTCATGAACTACGCCAACATTAAATATCGCGATATCGCTGATGGGGAAGGGGTGCGCACCACCCTGTTTGTATCGGGGTGTTCTCATCATTGCGAGAATTGCTTTCAGCCCGAAACCTGGAGCTTTTCCTATGGGCAGGAATTCACAACCGATATTGCCGATGAAGTGCTGGCAACGCTCGACGATTCCTTCGTTGACGGCTTGACGTTTTTGGGCGGCGAACCTATGGAACCGGAAAACCAGCACGGATTGCTTGAGCTGGCAAAACGCGCAAAGGCGCTGCACCCTGAAAAAAGCATTTGGTGCTATACCGGCGATATTTACGAAGACTTGGTTGATGCCGCTTCGCCTCGTCATACCGAGGAAACCGATGAGCTGTTAGGCTTGATTGATGTGCTGGTGGATGGCCCTTATATCGACAGTTTGCATGACATCACCTTACGTTTCCGGGGTTCGTCGAATCAGCGCGTTATCGATATGAATGAAACGCGCAAGACCGGCGAAGTGGTGCTGTGGAAAGACGAAGAGGTGTACAGTACCCATTCGATGTAACCATAAGTGTTTTGAGTAAGAATGGCGCCCGTAGGGATCTACCCGACGGGCGCTGTTGCGTTGTATGGGGGCGCGGTGTTGAGGCGCGGCGACCCTGCGGCGGGCAAGATTGTCTCTTACTGGCGATGTGAACTTTTGCATTTTATGCGCTACGGGGTTGAATCGTGGCTTGCAAACGCGCAATAGTTTCTTTTCGGCGATAACCCGTTGCGGGCGTTCGTCGTTAGCGCCGCATGGCATACTTGCATCATGGCGGCTTCATTACGCATATATATTCAGGGGGATACCCCCATTCATCGTGCCGATGCGCGCGTGAAACTCGTGCTGTTATTACTGCTTTCGGTAGGAGTGTTCTTTGTCGATACCTGGCGAGGCCTCGGCGTCTATTCGCTGGCGGTTGCCGCGGTGGTTGTGGCGGGTCGTATGCCGCTGGCGCGACTGGGTGCATTGTCGCTCCCCTTGGTGATGTTGCTTGCTTTTATCTGGGTATGCAATGCATTCACCTTCGATGTCGGAAGTCTGGCCGAATCGGGACTTGGCGGCGTTTCTGCTGGCTTTGCCGAAGGGTGGCAGCCCGTTGCGCTGGCTGGTACGTTTGGGTTCGTGCCACAAGGATGCATGTTTGCCTTGTTCTATGCGGTTCGCATCCTTCTTATCTTATGGGCGAGCTTCGCCGTTTCGTTTACCACATCCGTCGAAGCGCTGACGGGTGCTTTTGCATCGCTGATGCGACCTCTGCGCGCCATTCGCGTTCCCGTCGACGATGTGGCCACCATGCTTTCTCTTGCTGTTCGGTTTATCCCCCTTACCGCAGAGGAATTGGCGTTGGTACGCAGCGCCCAAACGGCGCGCGGCGCACGGTTGGAAAGCGGCAGTATTTGGCAGCGTCTGTTCGCCTACCGCACGGTATTCATCCCCTTGATAGTGCGCTTGTTTCGCCGCGCCGACACTTTAAGCGTTTCCATGGTGGCGCGTTGCTATGGCTGCGCCCAGCGAACCAGCCTTGAGGAACCCCGCGTATGCCTGCGGCAAGCGGTTGTTTTTTTGGCATGTTCGGCTCTGTTGGTGGTGGTAGCGTGCATTCTTTAACCGTAAACGTTGCGCTTGCCTGCGCGGGGCGGGTTGAATGCGGGGCGCATGGTATCATTCGAGTGTTTGAACAAAACGTTTCCAAGGAGGAAATTACATGGGTACCATCATCGATGTGTTCGGTCGTGAGATCCTTGACTCCCGCGGCAACCCCACGGTAGAGGTAGAGGTTGTTCTCGACGATTATGCAACAGGTCGTGCCGCTGTTCCTTCCGGTGCATCCACCGGTGCTTTTGAAGCAGTGGAGCTTCGCGATGGCGATTCCGAGCGTTACTTGGGCAAGGGCACGCTGAAGGCTGTTGCTCACGTCAACGAAGAAATTGCCGATGCTCTTATCGGTATGGAAGCCGACGATCAGCGCGGTATCGATGCAATCATGCTTGAGCTTGACGGCACCGAAAACAAGGGCAACTTCGGCGCAAACGCCATTCTTGGTGCTTCTTTGGCTGTTGCCAAGGCTGCTGCAGAGTCCGCAGAGCTTCCTCTTTACAAGTATGTTGGCGGCGCAAACGCTAACATGTTGCCCACGCCTATGATGAACATCTTGAACGGCGGCGAGCATGCAGACAACAATGTGGACTTCCAGGAGTTCATGATCATGCCTGTTGGCGCAACCTCTTTCGCTGAGGCGCTGCGTTGGTGCGCGGAGATCTATCACACCCTGAAGAAGGTTCTGCACGAAGCTGGCCTTGGTGGCGGCGTTGGCGACGAGGGTGGCTTCGCTCCTAACTTCACCACCAACGAAGAGCCTCTCAAGTACATCGTTGAGGCATGTGAAAAGGCAGGTTACAAGCCCGGTTCCGACATCATGTTCGCTATGGACCCGGCCTCTACCGAGTTCTACAACGCTGAAACCGGTAAGTACGTTTTGGCTGGCGAAGACCGCGAACTTACCAGCGCTGAAATGGTTGACTACTGGGAGGCTCTGGTTCAGAAGTACCCCATCATCTCCATTGAAGACGGCATGGCCGAGGAAGACTGGGACGGCTGGAAGGCTCTCACCGACCGCATTGGCGACAAGGTTCAGCTGGTTGGCGACGACCTGTTCGTAACCAACCCCAAGCGCCTTGCCAAGGGCATCGAGCTTGGTTGCGCTAACGCAATCCTGGTAAAGGTTAACCAGATCGGTTCCCTCACTGAGGCCCTTGAGGCTGTTCAGATGGCGAAGCAGGCTGGCTATGCATGCATTATGTCCCATCGTTCCGGCGAAACCGAGGACGTTACCATCGCCGATCTCGCGGTTGCAACCAACGCTGGCCAGATCAAGACCGGCGCTCCTTGCCGTTCTGACCGTGTTGCCAAGTACAATCAGCTTCTCCGCATCGAAGAGCAGCTGGGCGATTCCGGCCAGTATGCTGGCATGAAGGCGTTTTACAACATCAATCGTTAGAACATCGGATTGATATTCCCAGAAGGCCCGCAGGCGTAAAGCTTGCGGGCCTTCTTGCGTTTTTGCACCTTAATGGGCTCATCCCATATTGCGGGCTTAAAAAAAGCTTGCTGGGGCTCTCGTCCCAGGGCCAAATAGCTTGCTGGGGCGAAGTGCAAAGCCGCACTCTGCCGAGGCGGTTTGTCAAGGGGGGGCGCTTGCAGGCATGTCGGGTGCGGCCGTCGGGGCCGTGCCTGCTGAAGCGAGTTGCCCCCCCGGGTGCGCTGGCGTCCCAAGGGCCTGGGCGCGAAGGCATTCACTTTAGAGGCCGCTTACTCTTCGAAGGGTGTTACGTGCGCAACAGCTTCAGCTTGGGTGATTTCTGCTTCGCCGTTGTCCAAGTCGAGCAGACGATACTTCCAGTTGCCCATGCCCAGCTCGTGCATATACGAGAGCTGACGCAGGCCATGGCGCGTTTCGATTCGTTCGACGAGGTCGCGGTTGTCGCAGAGTTCCGCTTCGGTCATGGCGTATACCAGATCGACGCAGGCGGAGTCGATGGCACAGATGTCGGTCGATGCCAAAATTCCCACATTCGGTGTGACGACGGGCATGGCGCCTGCGCCTTCGCAGTCGCAGGAAACCGACATATTGCGCATAACGTTGACGTACACGATGTTATCCCCAAAGAAGTCGATGGTCGCCTTGGTGGATTCGGTCATGCGTTCCATCAGCTCTTCTTCGGCGATAGACCACAGGTTGTCAGAACCGGGTACGGTGTGGATTTCGCCTTTTCCAATGCGGCCATCGGCGCAGCCAATGCCCAGGTTTTTGTTCGATCCACCGAAGCCGCCCATGGTGTGGCCCTTGAAGTGAGTGAGTGTGAGCATGGAGTCGTAGTTAAGCATGTGAGTGCCCACATGCATTTCGTTAAACCATTTGCCGCCGGCGACGGGCAGGGTGGCAACGCATTCCTCGTCCATAATGTCTACAGGGCAGAACGTCCAGCCGTTGTGGGCAATGGTCTCGCGATGCTGTTCGGTGGTGTAGCGGTTGCCTTCGTAGTAGGTGTTGGTTTCCACGATGGTGGCATCGGGTAGGTCTTTGGAGACGAGATCCTTCACCCAGCCGAAAGGAATGATGTTGGGGCCGTCTTTTTCGCCAGTGTGCAACTTGATGGCAATCTTGCCACTAAGCCGCGGAGCGACTTTGGCAACCGCGCGGCGCAGGCCTTCAGGTGAAAGATCGCGCGTGAAGAACACATCGGAAGTTGCGCCATCGCGCTGGTCGAACGGCACGCGAATGCTGCCGTTGGTTGGTGTTTGTGGGTTTGCCTCAATCATAGCGGCTCCTTGGAACGGAGTTTTTTCTTTTCACTATGGTACCGCAGCGAGTCGTTTAAGTGACGCAACGTTTCTTAAAATATGAAGCGAAGAACAACGACGAGCGCGGCGCCAAAGATTGCGCTGAGCATCACCAAAAGCATATCGTGCGCGGATTTATGTTTGCGCACGAAGGCATTGTATCGCGAGGTGCGGTTGGGCTCTTCTCCTGCGCAGAACGCCAGGATTTCCTGGTAGGTGAGGATGTTATTTCGGACTTTTGCCTTCTTTACGGCAAAGCTAAGCCCAAGAGCGGTGGCGAAAGTTGCCGCAAAAACAAGCAGGCAGGCAAAGCCCGATGTGGTGTTTTTCTCAATAAAGCTGTCAAGCGCAAAGAACAAGGCGACTATCGCAATAACGGTTAGTAGCATTTCGGCGGCATACATCCAAATAAGGCTGTGGTCTGCTTTGCGGACGGATTCTTCCATGGTTTCCACGTCTCCTTTTATCAGTTCGTCGATAGAGATATCGAAGGCAACACTGAGCAAAAGCAGACTCTGAACATCGGGGTACGTGCGTGCCGTTTCCCAATTCGAAATGGTCTGGCGGGAAACGTAGATTTTTTCCGCTAGCGCTTCTTGGGAAATGCCCAGTGCTTGGCGGTGCTTCTTTATCTGTCCGGCTAGTTCCATTTCTGTGGCATCCACTTATTGCTCCTTGCTCGCATATGCAAGCCTGAGCTTGCCTTCGTATTCCAGGATGACGTGCTCTGAAAAACTCTACCACCCAACGATTTCGACATGGCGCATTGTTGTTGGATTGACTGGTGTCAAAATCCTTTATCAAGTCAATGATCAGCGGTTATTCAAAAGCGGCATGATAGATTTCGTCTTGTTTCTGGGCGAAGTCGAAAGGCGCTTCCCCAGTCTTTTCGATGCTATTGTTGCGAGGTTAAATAGTTGGCCCCTGCTGAAAACCTGGTTTTTCGTGACGGAGACAACATGAATCCCCGCCTTCTCCAGAGCCGATCTTCTGCTTGAATCAAGGTGAAGCTCGCTTGCGTCCGAATGGAAGGTGTCGCTGTCGTATTCGAGTGCGAACTGCTGGTCGGGCCAGCATAAATCGCATCGGCGCATCGCGACGCTTCCCTCGTTGGTCTCGATAGGGCAGTTAAGCTCCGGGCGGGGCAAGCCAAATCCGCCCAACGAAGGAGGAAGACATAGAAGCATCGAAAGCAAGCTTTCCATTGGAGAGGCGGATCCTTTTACAAGGTAACTCGATGCTCGTTTCGCCGCCTTGACCCCGTGAATTCCTTCGCATTTCTCGAGATAACGTTCGATGAGCTGGGGGTTGCTGCGCGGTTCTCTTCGGAGGAAGCCGCTGCTGGATTGAACGCTGAGTCCGTAGGAACCGCAAAGCTCATATCCGACAGTGATGAGCTGTATCAAGTTCAATTCTTTTCCGAGCTGCAGAAACGTTGCTTCTGGCGTGCTCATGTATAAGTTCTGCGCGATCTTGTAGAACGAACGGGAGGGATGTTTCCCCGACCAAATGCGAGGAGAGAGGTTTTGCGACTTTCTCATGTTTGCTTTGCAAGAAACCAAAATCGATACAGGCTTTTTGTCGATGCCGAATTTCCAGAGGATGCCAGTATCCATTTGGGCGTAGTAAGGGGAGTTGTTTTCTTGTGGTGCTGCCCGTGAAATGGGTTGCGCCCAATTTCTATCATGAGTTCGCCAATATGCCAGGGCGGTTCTATGTCCGATGAAAATTGCCATGTTGGGAAATATGACAGACGTTTCTTAATTTCATGAGAAAGCGGTGTGAAGGATATCGAAATCAATCGTCAGCGTTGCCTTCGCGTGCCAGCTGTTCGCGTTGTTTCATGGCGTTGAATCCAATAGTGCCGATTCGGAAGCGTAAAGACAAAAATCTTGCCCTTTCTGCAACTTTTTTGCGATTAGGGGCTGCTGCGATTTCTTTAAATACTGATATTGGCTCAAAAGTGCAGCAAATTAACTGTTGGGAGGCTTTTTTCCGTCTTTTGCGGGTGGGCGAGGGTTGCCAATCGAAAAAAAGTTGCAGAAAGGGCGAGATTTTTGTTTTCAAAACGAGCGGATAGCTACAACAGGGCGGATGTCGCAGCCGGCGGCGCTGAAACAGGAAGCTTGCCGCAGCCGGCAGTGCCGCGGGGAAGGAGGTGCTGCAGCTGGCAGTGCTGCAACGAGGGGGGGTGCCTCAGCGGGGTTTATTTCCGTAGCCGGTAGAGCCGCAGCGGGCAGGTGTTGCGGCGGGAGGGTTAGCGCAGTGGGTCGTATCTTGCGTAGAACACGCGAAGCCTCCCTTGCGTCAGCGGTGCAGAACGAAGGGTGTCATTGCTGCGCGGCGGAGCGATCCCGCCCCGAGTGTCAGCCGGCTGCGCTTCGGTCCCGTCGGCGCGAGCCTGGGGCCAAAGGGCCTTTATAGGGCGATTACTGCAAGCCTCTTGCGTGGCGCGGTATACTCTTCTTTGTCCTATACAACGAAAGAAGGGCTCTTCGTGCAAGACCTACCTAATGGCTTTACTGGCTTTGCGAACAAAGCCAAAGAGCAGAATACCAATCCGCTTGATGCGCTTCTTCGCGCCGAACATAAAGAGCCGAAGGAAGACAACACTCCGACGCCTACGCTTTCCAAGGAAGAAGTGCAGGCAATCGCCGAATACGATAGGCGTTGGTCGTGGGTAGAGGTCGATCGAAGCGCAATTCAGTACAACGTGCTTCAGACCAAAAAACAGCTGGGAAGCAGCTGTCGTCTTCTTGCCGTCGTTAAAGCTGACGCATACGGCCATGGTGCCGTTGAAGTTGCAAAGGCTGCAACGGCTGCGGGTGCATCCTACCTGGGTGTCGCCACAGTCGATGAGGGAATTGAGCTGCGCAACGCTGGTTTGCGTGAGCCTATCCTGATGCTGGCGGAACCTCCTGCCCAAGCCATCCCGCTGCTTTTGTACTACAACATCATGCCCGCGGTTTACACTTCCGAATTTGCCATTGCCTATGCAGAAGCAGCTGATGCGCAGGGTTTGAAGGCTCCGTATCATCTTGCCATCAACTCTGGCATGAATCGTATTGGCGTGCACTACGACAGCGCAGTGGAATTCCTTCACCAGGTAAGCTTCCATCGTGCCCTAGAGCTTAAGGGCTGCTTTACCCATTTCGCTACGGCGGACAGCTTGGAAACGCTCGACTTCCAGATCCAGATCAAGCGCTTCGTCGAAGCAATGCGTTCTATCGAAGCGGCGGGCTTCGACCCGGGCATTGTCCATTGCGATAACTCCGCGGCAACATATCGCTTCCCGAAAACCCACTTCGATATGTGCCGCTTGGGCATTTCCATGTACGGCTACCAAGCCGCGCCCGATACGCACAAGCTCATCGACCTGCGTCCTGCAATGAGCGTGCATGCGCGCATCACCAACGTTATGACGGTGCCCATGAGTGAAGGCGTAAGCTACGGCATGAACTACCGCAGCCCTGGCAGCGTGAAGATCTGCACGGTTCCTATCGGGTATGCTGATGGCCTGATTCGCTTGCTTTCGGGCAAAATCGACTTTGCTTTTAATGATCGTGCGGTTCATCAAGTGGGCAACATCTGCATGGATCAGTGCATGTTCGAAGTTGATCTCCGCTCGCGCGTTTCGGCTCCTACGCTCGATCCGCACATCGGAGACGAAGTAATCATCGCCGGTCCGCATCCCACGGTCGATTGCTCCATCACCACTATGGCAAAGCGTGCAGCCACCATCGAACACGAGGTAACCATCGGCTTCTCGCACCGCATGCCACGCTATTACCGTTAGGCAGAACCATGAAGATCGAAGCGGTTCCCCTTGACGAGCTTTCCCAGCAAGTGGCGGCATGTCATGCTTGCAGCTTGTGCGAAGGCCGAACCAATACGGTGTTTGGCGAAGGGGATCCTCATGCGGGCATCATGCTTATCGGCGAAGCCCCTGGTAGGTATGAGGACTTACAGGGGCGTCCCTTCGTGGGTGCCGCTGGCAAATTGCTCGATGAGCTTTTGTGGCATGCCCATCTTCGTCGCGAAGAGGTGTTCATTGCCAACGTGCTGAAATGCCGACCGCCGTCGAATCGCAATCCTTCAGCGTCGGAAATCGAAGCGTGCGCCCCGTTTTTGCGCACGCAGGTGCAAACTGTCAGTCCGTGGCTGCTCATCACTATGGGTAATTTTGCCACCCAGTTCATCCTGAAAACCGACATGGGAGTGAGTCATTTGCGCGGCACAGTGCGGCAAACCGGACGCTTTTTGGTGGCGCCGGTGTATCACCCCGCCGCAGCGCTTCATGACCCTACGCGCATGGAAACGCTCGTGGCCGATTTCGAGCGAATCGGCCGCTTTGTGCATGATAGAATGACCCAGGAATAAAGCAGAAACGGGGCTCGCAACTGCGGGCCCCGGCAAATGTAAGGAGAAAATATGGTAGAGAAGTCCGATGTAGCTGCAGTGCTCGAGCTCATCCGTCCCTCCCTCCAGGCAGATGGCGGCGACGTTCAGCTGGTAGACGTTGACGAAGAAGGCGTAGTTACCGTTGAGCTTCAGGGCGCTTGCAAGGGCTGCCCTATGTCTCAGATGACGCTCGCTCATGGCGTTGAACGCGTTTTGAAGGATCGCGTTCCTGGCGTAACCCGCGTAGTACCTGCATCCTAAGGAAAGCGCTATGCATTGCTGGGAACTTCGCGGTTGCGACGATGAAATGCAGTCGCGCTGCCCTCATAATGTACCTGGTGAGCCGTGCCCGGCAGATTGCCATTTTGCAGCCTGCGAACGTCCGACCCACAAGGTAACCTCAAACCTTGATTTGCTGTTTAGGTGTGATATCGACAGGGAGCAAAGCGTGAAGGATATCTGCCGTTTCTGCGAGTTCTTCCTAAGCAATGCGCCTTCGACGAATGCTGAAAAGTAAACGAAAGCCGCTCTCCGGAGCGGCTTTTTTGTTTTGATGCCCCTCTTAGAGCAAAGACATAAAGGTGTGCTAGGGTAATCGCCAGAAACGAGTGCGCACCTTCAAGCACTTGTTGCCTAAAGACAGCGAAAGGGATACATGTTAAACAACCTTTATCAGAGCCTTGATCCCGTGGCCTTTACCATTGGTCCTTTTTCGGCGCGTTGGTATGGCCTTGCCTATGTGGCGGGCTTTATCTGCGTCATTGCCATTATGTATGTGGTTGGCAAGCGCTGGAAGATGCGCTTCGATTTCGACTCGCTTTGCATCATTATGCTATGCGCCATGATCGGCGTTATCGTGGGCGGTCGTTTGGGCTACGTCCTTTTCTACAACTGGGATATGTACGCCGCGAATCCGCTGGCCATTCTCGAGTTTTCGCGCGGGGGGATGAGCTTCCATGGCGGCTTTATCGGTGCGCTTGTGGCTGGTATCGTGGCAGCGCGCATGGTGCACATGCCTTATCTTTCCCTTGTTGACTTGGCAATTATCGGTGTTCCCATTGGCCTTTTCTTCGGCCGTTGCGCAAACTTCGTGAACGGTGAATTGTGGGGTGCGCCAACCGACCTTCCCTGGGGCGTTGTGTTTGGCGGCTCTGCCGGCATGGAGCCACGTCATCCCAGCCAGCTGTACGAGGCTTTGCTGGAAGGCGCGTTGCTGTTTGCGATCCTCTTCGTGATGTCGCGCAAGCGCCCGCCGTTTGCGCGTGGTACGTATTTTGGTGTGTTCATGGTGGGGTATGGCATTTGCCGCTTCCTTATTGAATTTGTGCGTCAGCCCGATGCTCAGCTCGGTTACCTTTGGGGCGGCTGGCTCACCATGGGGCAGGTGCTTTCGGTGCCGCTTATTGTGGCGGGCGTAGTCCTGCTGGTGTATGCGCTGAAAACGAAACATCCTCAAGAAGGCCCCCGATTGGCATAGAGGGGTTGGTTGCGCGTGCTGCCTGCCGTGATAGAGCGGAAAGATATTATCTGACGCGAAGGGGCGGGAGGGTGCGCTCTGTTACGGAGGCGGCTGAACGTGCTCGCTTTTGCGCCTTGGCGTATTGCCTGGTAGAAACAGGATTTTTGCAGCTCATCTACCGCTCACCGATTCTTATCTAGAAATGCTACTCTATAAGTAGCATAATAAAGGCATCAAAGCTAACCCGCTGCCGAAGAGCCCATGTATCGGCAGCGTCCCAAATGAAGGGGGAATATCATGAAACTTGAATTCTACAAATGCGCTCACTGCGGAAACGTTGCCGTTAAGCTGTTCGACCAGGGCGTGCCGCTTTCATGCTGTGGTGAAGAAATGACGCTGCTCCGTGCAGGCGAAACCGACGGCGCTGCAGCAAAGCACGTTCCGGTAGTCACGGTAGGCGAAACCATCCACGTTGAGGTAGGTAGCGTTTTACATCCCATGATGGAGGCTCATTTCATCACCATGATCGTGCTGGAAACCTCGAAGGGCTTCCAGGTGAAGCATCTTCAGCCTGGCGAAGAGCCCAAGGCGGATTTTGCGGTTGTTCCTGGCGAAGAGCCTGTTGCCGTATACGAGTACTGCAATTTGCACGGCTTGTGGAAGGCGGACGTCCAGTAGCGTGTTGCCAAGATTGGCCTTCCCGCTAACGAAGCAAACAGGCAGAATGTAAACCCTGCAACGTTGCACCTGTTAGCTTGGGTGGGCAGAATTGTTGCCGAGTAATTCAAACGAGTCCGAGAGCGGGCGGCGCTTTGGCTAAAGCGCTGGTGCAAAAACAGCTCGGAACTCGGATGGGCTGCACGTAATCAAAGACTCAGACAAAACTGACCCTGGGGTTTAATCCCAGGGTCAGTTTTTTGTACAAGGGAAATAAGGGGCAGGCGCATTATTCAATATGCGTCGGGCGCCGACAACGCAACCGCCGCAGCAGGCGATGCCGGTAGCGTGGCTGCTGCCGCATAAGTGCGGCTCGGTGCGCAGCCCGGCTTCTTTTGGACTTTCATGGCTCCCTGCTCTTCAAGCGATTAATTGCCACGCGCTCACGTATTATGTGATGCATGAGTAAAAAGAAGAACACACAGCGCAAACGGCAGGCTGCCGAGCAGCGTAAACCGTTTGCTTTCAAGGAATCGTACGATGTCATTATCATAGGCGGCGGGGCCTCTGGCCTCGCTTGCGCAGTTTCGTGCCTTCGGGAAGCCCGTGTGGCGGGAGCGGCACTGCCAAACATTCTTTTGGTTGAGCAGGGAAAACGAATCGGTGCTCCCATCCTGCGCAGCGGCAACGGCCGCTGCAACTTCTCAAATTCGCAGCTGGATGTTAGCCGCTATTGGAATAGCGCATTCGCGTCCCAAGCCTTTGGCTTTCTTGGCGGTGGCCCTGTTCGCCCCATTATCAATTGGTTTGAAGAACTGGGCCTCGTATGGGAAGAAGCTTCTGAAAGCGGTGGGCTGCTGTATCCCTTTTCGAACAAAGCTTCGTCGGTGTTGGAAGTGCTTATGGCAGCACTGCCAGCGCATGTTGTCGATATTCATCCCTGTGTAAAGGCGCTTGAAACCCACCGCAGCCATGATGGGTTCGATGTTCTTCTCGAAGAGTCGCATTCAGCCACGGGCAACGGAGGTGCGGCTGCCGGCGAATCCAATGGGGTGCCGCAGCAGGCAACGGTTCGCGCAGGGCGAGTGGTTGTTGCTGCCGGTGGTGGCTGCGCGGAGTCTTTACTGGCCGGTGCTATTCCTGCGCTGCCTACCGCACCGTGGCATCCAACGCTCGGCCCTCTCGCCGCAGCATTCCCTGAAAACGTATCGAGCGAAAAACTGGATGGCATACGCTCCCACGTACGCATTAGCCTTCCGAGCAGCGGCTTTTCCGAAGAGGGCGAAGTATTGTTTCGCGGCTACGGCATATCGGGCATCGTGGTGTTCAACGCTTCACGCTATGCGAACCCAGGCGAAACGCTGCTGGTCGATTTTCTGCCGGCTATGAAACTCCGTGAAGCCGAAGACGTTATCCGTACGCGTGCCGAACGCCTTCAGGGCCAGCTGGCGCATACGCTGTTCCGAGGATTCGTTCTGCCCGAATTGGGTGCGGCCCTGTTGGCGGCATCTGGGATACGGCCTGATGAACCGCTGCAGCAGGAGCTGTGCTGTCGTATAGCGCGCATCATGAAGGCATTCCCCCTAATGGTTCAGGGCATTGCCGATGAATCACAGTGCCAGGTTCATCGCGGCGGCATAGCTCCCGAATCTGTTTGCGCGGAATCGTTGGAGCTGAAAGCCTGGCCGGGCTTGTACACACTGGGCGAAGCGCTTGATGTTGACGGCCCGTGTGGCGGATACAACCTTCATTGGGCTTGGGCGTGCGGGATCCTTGCGGGCAGGGATATCGCGCGGAAGATAAAGAAGGAGCAGTCATGCTAGAGGTTTCGGGTATTCGCCTTTCGCTGGATGCGGCGTTACCAGAAAATGTCGAAATGCGAACGAAAGAAGTGGCTCGAGCGCTGGGCGTTTCCGAGCGTGATGTCTGCAGCGCTGTTCTGACGCGCAAAAGCGTGGATGCGCGCAAGAGGAACAACGTTCATTTCACCACTTCGTTTCGCGTCAAATTGCCGCAATCTCAGGAACAGCGCCTGCTTAAAAGGGCGCCAAAAGGCCTGAACGTTCGCGTGGCAAAAGAATACGAGCCGCTTTCGTATCCCGACTGCTCTCATCCCAATCGTAATCAGGGCGGCAGGATCGTGGTAGTGGGATTGGGCCCGGCGGGGCTTTTTGCCGCACTGTACCTGGCTCGCTGCGGGCTTCGTCCCTTGGTGGTGGAGCGTGGCTTTGACGTGGAAAGACGCGCGGAAGACATTGCGGCTTTCCAGGAAACGGGCGCCTTGAACCCCCACTCCAACATCCAATTCGGAGAAGGTGGAGCGGGTACTTTTTCGGACGGCAAACTTACAACCAATATCAAGAATCCCTTTGCAAAGCATGTGCTGCACTGGTTTGCTGATGCAGGCGCGCCGAAAAGCATTCTAGTAGACGCTCATCCTCATCTGGGCAGCGATAACCTGCCAAGTATCGTAAGCGCTATGCGCAACGAAGTAATCGAGCGCGGCGGGGAAGTGCGTTTCGGCACGCGCCTTTCTGGGTGGAATTTTGCGCAAGGCAAGCTTGCTACCGTGCAGTTGGAAAACGTGGAAACGGGTGCTTGCGAAGAAGTTGCCGCTGCTGAACTGGTGTTGGCGTGCGGTCATTCGGCGCGCGATGTGTTCGAGCTGTGCCGCAACCAGGGCTTCGCTATGGAACAGAAGCCCTTTTCGGTGGGTGTTCGCATTGAGCATTCGCAGCAGGCCATTAATCAGGCTCAATGGGGGAAAGCATCGAAACATCCTGCCTTGGGCGCTGCCGAATACAAGCTAGCAGTGCATCTGCCTACGGGCCGCAGCGTGTATACGTTCTGCATGTGCCCTGGTGGGGAAGTGGTGGCTGCCGCCAGCGAAGAGGGCGGCATCGTTACAAACGGCATGAGCCGTTATGTGCGTGCAGGCAAGAACGCCAATTCGGCAGTGTTGGTGAACGTCGATCCCGCCGATTTCGGAAGCAGCGATGTGCTGGCAGGCGTTCAGCTCCAGCGCGAAATAGAGCAGGCAGCATTCCGCGTTTCTGCGGAACATGGCGGTAAGCCCTACGAAGCGCCAAGCCAGCGCGTGGGAAGTTTTCTGGGCGGCTCTGCTCCGGTGAAGGGCGTAAAGCCTGCGCCAACGTATGCCCGCGGCGTGATCGAAGCGCCTATTGCCGAGTGCTTTCCTTCTTTCGTGTCGGAATCGCTGGCGCAGGCGTTGCCTCTGCTGGGCCGAAAGCTGAAGGGTTTTGATGATCCGAATTCCCTGATGACAGCCCCGGAAACGCGATCTTCTTCGCCGGTTCGTATTTGCCGCGGTCGCGATATGCAAGCGCGCTTTGCCAAGGAGGGCGTCGCTCTTGAAGAGCTTCCCGGCAACGGGGTATATCCCTGCGGGGAAGGCCCCGGCTTCGCAGGTGGCATCATGTCTGCCGCCTGCGATGGCTTGCGGATTGCCAGCAGAATTGCCGAGCAATACGTTTAATCTTGAGTCGAGGCCCCAAGAGCATGCGCTCCTGGGGCCTCGTTTTTAAACCCAGGGGCGGTATTGCGGGCACCGGATTTGGGGCGGCGGTCGTTGCGAGCGTAGTTTCGGCTTGCGCACCTATTAGACCAGTCTTGCTTCCCGGCTGAAAAACCCGCGAGCGCTCTGCTTGCGGCTCAGGCTCTTCCCCTTTGCCGGTGTGGGAATGCGGCGTCTGGGTCTGGGGTGCGGAGAGCGCGGTTGGCGCGGTTAGCCATCCGCCCCCGTCACTTTGTCTGGGCCTGGGGCGCGGTGAGCGCGGCCTCTCTTCCCTTTTAGCCACCGCCGAAAAACAAGGTAACGATTCGCTGAAAGCGAACCATTATCCGCAGGTAATGCTGTGCTGTGTGCTGCGGGCGCGGTATTATTGAAGTCCTGAAACAAGGCTTGGTGCCACGCGCGGAAGTACGTGGCGAAACGTCCCATAATCATGAAAGCTTTGATGAAAATGCCCAATGGAGCGCACACACACGAAGAGGCGCTGGAAGCGCTGAAGAACGGTCAGCCTATCGTTTTTCCGACCGATACCCTATTCGGGTTGGGTGTTTCGGTGCTGCATGCGCCGAGCCCCGATATTCTGTACGCTATCAAGCATCGCGAAAAGAAAAAGCCCATCGCCTGGTTGGTGGGTGGTATCGAAGATCTTGAGCGTTACGGCAAGATGGTTCCCGATTTCGCCTTTGCCTTGGCGCGCACGTTTTGGCCTGGCCCGCTTACCATCATTGTGAAGGCGAGCGACGAAGTGCCTGCGGCTTTTTGCTCGGAGGAGGGCACCATCGGCCTGCGTATGCCTGCTAACGAAACAGCTCGTGCCCTTATTGGAGAATTGGGTTGCCCTCTGGCCACTACCTCGGCAAACATTTCGGGGCAGAAAAACACCATCGCGTTCGACGAAATCGATCCGGCAATATTTGCCGCGGTGGGTGCAGCGCTTTCCGACGAAGAGCCGAAAAGCGGCATTGCTTCCACTATCGTTAACTGCGCCTTGGGCGATCATCCTGTGTTGGTGCGCGAGGGGGCAATTACTGTTGCCGATATTCGCGCGCTTTCCTAAAAGGAGGCACAGCTATGGCTCGTAATACCTACCCTCTTGTGCAAGAAACCTCTACGCTTTCCGCCGACGGCAGGTCGTGGCTGCGCGTTATGGTGTGGCTGCCCGACCCGGTATACAGTCGTCGCGGTATAGTTCAATTGGTTCACGGCATGGCGGAGCACATTGAGCGCTATGACTCGTTCGCTCGCTTTTTGGCGGGTTTAGGTTATGTTGTGTTCGGGCACGATCATATCGGTCATGGGAAAAGCGTCTCTTCTGCCGATGAGCTGGGATGCATGCCTCTTCAAGGGGGGAAAGACATCCTGATTGCCGATGTGCTGCGTGCGCGCGAAGCCGCATTCAAGGCAAGCCGTGAAACAGGCGCCCTGCCGCTGTTTTTGTTCGGTCATTCCATGGGAAGTTTTGTGGTGCGTGCCTGCATCGCCCGCAACCCGAAGGGCCTTACGGGCGCTGTGCTGTGCGGAACGGGCAATCAGCCTCGTGCACTTTCCTTGCTGGGCCGTACGCTTTCGCGTGCGATTGGCACCTTACGTGGGGAAACGTATCGTTCTCGCCTGCTTGATTCGCTGACAATCGGCGCGTTTTCTTCTGCCATCGAAGATGCACGTACCGATTCCGACTGGATTTCCACTGACCCTGCCGTCGTTGATGCCTATTTAGCCGATCCGCTTTCTGGCCAGGCTTTTTCTGCCGGTGCCTACGCAACGCTCACCGACCTTACCGCAGAAGTGGTAACAAAAAAGAGCGCGGCAGCAGTGCCGAAGAACCTGCCGCTGCTGTTTGTGGCCGGTGCGGATGACCCTGTGGGTGCGTGCGGCGAAGGTGTTCGCGCGGCGGCTGACCTATATCGTAGCCAGGGTGTTGAAGACGTTCGCGAAATCATCTATCCGAACATGCGCCATGAGATTTTGAATGAGCCGCGTCGCGTTGATGTGTTCACCGATGTTGAGCAGTGGTTCACCGAGTGCGTGGTTATGAATGCTGTGGTGCGCACGCGTGAAGTTTCGCAGCCCCATAATGTTGAAGGCAAGGAAGGCAGTGCGCCAGCGAAAGAGGGCGCCGCTGCTGCAGAATCCGGTGCCTCTGAAAACTAAACAACGCTAAGCCTCGACCCTCCGAAGAGCAAGGAGAACAGCCAGTATGGGCGAATATGTAATTGCACTTGATCAAGGGACAACGTCTTCCCGTGCGGTTTTGATAGATAGGCTGGGCCGTATAAAGGGCATGTCCCAAAGCCCATTCCCCCAGTTGTTTCCGCAGCCAGGTTGGGTGGAGCATTCTCCGAAAGACATTCTTTCCAGTCAGCTTAAGGTGCTGGCGGAATTACTGGTATCAACAGGTGTATCGGCAAGCCAAATAGACAGTATCGGTATTACCAACCAGCGAGAGACCACCGTTGTATGGGATCGCGTCACGGGCGAACCCATTCACAACGCCATTGTGTGGCAATGCCGTCGCACTACCGAAATCGTGGAACGCTGTTGCTCGGATGCGGAAACTGCTGCTGAGGTAACGCGCAGAACGGGCTTGATTCCCGATGCGTACTACTCCGCTTCGAAAATCGCTTGGATCCTGGATGCGGTGCCCGGTGCGCGTGAACGCGCCGAAGCCGGCGAGCTGGCTTTCGGCACGGTGGATTCTTGGCTTATTTGGAATCTAACTCAGGGCGAGGTCCATGCGACCGACCCCACCAATGCCAGCCGCACCATGCTCTTCAACATTAATACGGGGCAGTGGGACGAATGGCTGTGCCGGTTGTTCAACGTTCCTGAAGCCATGTTGCCCGAAGTTCGTCCCTCTTCAGGCGATTTTGGAATGATGCATCATCCGGTTATTGCCGGCACTATTCCGATTCGCGGCGTGGCGGGCGACCAGCAGGCGGCGCTGTTTGGGCAATGCTGTTTCAAGCCCGGTCAGGTGAAGGCAACGTTTGGCACTGGCTGTTTCTTGCTTATGAGCACGGGGCAGCGGCTATGTGCTTCTACCCGCGGGCTGGTAACCACGGTTGCTGCTTCTGCGCCGGGTGCGGTCGGTCTCGAATATGCGCTGGAAGGAAGCGTGTTCATGGCAGGCGCTCTTATTCAGTGGCTGCGCGATGGCCTGGGGATTATCGACGACGTTTCTCAAACCGAGGAACTTGCAATGAGCGTGCCCGATTCGGCGGGAGTGTGCGTGGTGCCTGCGTTCACAGGGCTTGGTGCTCCGTACTGGGATGCCAATGCGCGCGGCGCCATCTACGGATTGACGCGCGGCGCCACAAAAGCGCACATAGTGCGTGCGTGCCTCGAGGCGCAAGCATTCCAGGTACAGGACGTGCTGCAAGGCATGGCTCGCGATGCGGGAATTCCGGTATCTGCGTTGGCGGTTGATGGCGGAGCCTGTCGCAACAATTTCATGCTTCAGTGTTGCGCCGATATCGTGGGTGCTGCCATCCAGCGTCCCGAATGCGTGGAAAGCACGGCCTTAGGAGCGGCTTATTTGGCTGGTTTGTCTACGGGTTTCTGGCGCAACACTGAAGAAATTGCGAGCTTACGGGGCATTGAGCGCACCTTCATGTCGAATGTGAGCGCCGGCACGCGTTCCCGCATGCTCGACTATTGGCATGAGTGCGTCGATAGGACGCGTTCCCGATAGCGCTTGGCACAAACGGCTCCCTTTTCCGTTTCGGCAGCGTTAAGCTAGGCGAGCTTGCGCGCTTCTTCCGTATAATGTGGATAGATTATCTATAGCGGGGCTGCGTAGCCTTGCGTCTGTGTGCCGCCTTAGCGCGGAAAAGGAGAAGGCATCATGAAGATCTCTATCGCATCGGATCACGCTGGCTTCGAACAAAAGCAGCAGCTTGCTGCTTACTTGAAGGGCGAAGGCCACGAGGTTATCGATCGTGGCCCCGATAGCGACAACCGTGTAGATTATCCCGATTTCGCCGTTAAGGTTGGCGAAGACGTGCAGTCGGGCGCTGCTGAGCGTGGCGTTTTGGTGTGCGGTACGGGCATCGGTATGGCCATGGCGGTAGGTAAGATGGAGGGCATTCGCGCAGCCAATGTGGTTCGCCGCGATTTCGCTGTTCTTTGCCGTGAGCATAACGACGCCAACGTCATTACGCTTTCCGGTCGTTTCGTTTCCTTGGAAGACAACGAAAGCATTTTGGATGCCTTTATTGCCACGGAATTCGCCGGTGGACGCCATGCTGGCCGCGTTGAAAAGATCAATGCGCTCGACTAAGGCATTTATCGGCTAATGTGGCATATTGCGCAATTGATTCGCGCCAATAGCGTCCCTTTTGGGTAAATATGTTTGGGACAAGCTCGTTCGAGCTTGGAAAAATATCTTTCTGCATTCGTGCGGAAAGACGAATGCAAGGAGGAAAAGATGGACAACGCAAAGACGCAAGCCCGCCATTGGCTTTTGGCGGCAGCCGTGGCGCTGTTCGCGGCAATTCTGTGCCTCGGCCTTGTTGGCTGCGGCCCGAGCGAAGAGGAAAAGGCGAAGCAGGCGCTCGACAGCGAGCTTTCCCAGTTCGTTAACCCCAGCGACGATGGGGCATCTAAGCTTGTTGGCGAAATGGGCGGTTCTGACTTGCAGCAGCTTGAGCAGCTGGGCATGGATGGCGAATCCCTGTTCAAGTCTTGGGTAAACGGCTTCGCTTATGAAATCGGCGATGTAAAGGTTGACGGCGATACCGCCAAGGCACCCACCAAGATCACCAGCAAGCAGCTCTACGTTGTTCTTACGAGCTGGGGCGATACCTTTGCTGATGACGCTATGAAGCAGGGTTTCAGCACCACTGACGAGATCTACGCTTATGCAGGTAAGACGTTCATGGCGGCACTCGATGCAGCAACTCCGGTAGAAACCGAAGTTACCTTTACCTTGACCAAGGACGGCAAGGATTGGAAGCTCGATATGAACAACACCGACAACCAGCAGGCGCTTGCCGATAGCATGTTCGGTGGCGGCATCTCCGCTTCCGAGGCTTTCGGTAGCTAAGGGGTTCGTGGCGGATTCGTTTCGCGCACGTAACATTTGTCGAAAACAAGGAGCCGTAGGGCCGCAGGAGCGGTGCTACGGCTCCTTTTCTTATGACGCTGTGCTATCTTTGAGAGCATTACAAAAGTGCTAAGCGCAGTTCGAAAGGAGCGCGGCATATGTCTTACGACTATCTCGCAGCAGAAGACCCTCAAATAGCAGACGCAATTGGGCAGGAGCTTTCCCGCCAGCGCTCAACTATCGAGCTTATCGCATCAGAGAATATTGCTTCACTTGCCGTAATGCAGGCAATGGGCACCGTGCTCACCAACAAGTATGCTGAAGGTTATTCTGGCAAGCGCTATTACGGCGGCTGCGAAAAGGTCGACATCGTTGAAGATTTGGCAATCGAGCGCGCTTGCAAGCTGTTCGACTGCAAGTTTGCCAACGTGCAGCCTCATTCTGGCGCTAACGCCAACCTTGCCGCCTATCAGGCGCTGATCAACCTGGGCGATACCGTGTTGGGCCTTTCGCTCGACCATGGTGGTCACCTTACCCATGGTTCTCCCGTTAATTTCTCGGGCAAGGATTACAACATCGTCTCCTACGGCGTTAATCCCGAAACCGAACTTATCGATTACGACGAGATCGAGCGTCTTGCCAAGGAGCATAAGCCCAAGCTTATTGTGGGTGGTGCTTCTGCCTATCCTCGCATTATCGATTTCAAGCGTATGCGCGAAATCGCAGACGAGGTTGGTGCGTACCTCATGATCGATATGGCGCACATTGCTGGCCTGGTTGCTGCTGGCTTGCATCCGAGCCCCGTGCCCTATGCCCACGTGGTAACCTCCACCAGCCATAAGACCCTTCGCGGTCCTCGTGGCGGCTTCATCCTCACTAACGACGAGGCCCTGGCGAAGAAGATCAATTCCGCGGTATTCCCTGGTACGCAGGGCGGCCCTCTGATGCACATCATCGCAGCAAAGGCCGTTGCTTTCGGCGAGGCCTTGAAGCCCGAATTCAAGACGTACATGGAAAATGTGGTTAAGAACTGTGCTGCTATGGGCGAAGGCATGGTGGAAGGCGGTCTGCGTCTGGTATCGGGCGGCACCGACAATCACCTGGTTTTGGTAGACCTTACTCCAGCCGACATTACCGGCAAGGATGCAGAGAAGCTTCTTGAATCCGTGGGCTTGACGGTGAACAAGAACACCATCCCCAACGAAAAGCGCTCGCCCTTCGTAACCAGCGGCATTCGCGTTGGTACGGCAGCGGGCACCACGCGTGGCTTCGATGCCGATGAATTCCATCGCATTGGTCAGCTTATCGCTGCCACGGTCTTCAACGCTGAAGACGAGGCACGCCTCGCACAGATCAAGGAAGAAGTAGCGGGTCTCATTGCCAAGCACCCTCTTTATCCCGAGCTGTAGAGTGGGAGTATAGGGGCCTGTCCCATTTTCCCGCCGGGTTATAGTGCACAAAGGAAGAACCCCGTTTGCGTAATGCATCGCAAGCGAGGTTCTTTTTCATTAGATGGGGATATAGGGCCTGTCCCTATATCCCCAAGGCTTGTGTTCTCTGCCTGCGCAAGGGGTTGGATCGTCGGGCGATGGCGCGATCGGGCCCCAGTTCGCCATTCCGCCTCACCTATTTCAGGTGATATCTTGCTATGAATGCGCAAACCCTGCCTTTTTCCTGTTTTGATTCAGCCAAAAGCAATACACTGTTCAGCGAAGAAGCGTGCAGCAGTAAGGAGAAACGCATGGACTTCGCAAGCGAAGAGCGTTTGACCGTTGTCGATCATCCGCTTATTAAGCATAAGCTGTCGGTGATCCGCAATGAAGATACGCCCGATTATCTTTTCCGCCAGACCGTGCGCGAGATTACTCTTTTGGAAGGCTACGCAGCCACCCAGGACCTGGCAACGCGCTCGGTCGAGGTGAAAACGCCTATTGCCACGTGTGAATGTGAATCCATCAGGGGCATCGAGCCGGTGGTTGTTCCCATTCTGCGTGCAGGCCTTGGCATGCTCGACGGCATGTTGGACCTGATTCCCACTGCTCCCGTTGCCCATTTGGGCATGTACCGCGATGAGATAACCCACGAACCCCACGAGTATTATGCGAAAATGCCCGACTACATTGCCGAGCGTTCGGTGCTGCTCATAGATCCCATGCTTGCTACAGGTGGATCCCTTTGCGCGGCAATCGACGCGTTGCGCAAGCGAGGTGTGAAGGATATCTCAGCCTGCGTTATCGTCGCATCGCCCGAGGGCGTGCAGGCCGTACTTGAGCATGATCCCTCTGTGCGCCTATTCACCTGCGCTATCGACGAAGGTCTTAATGAGGATGCCTACATCGTCCCCGGCCTGGGTGACGCGGGCGATCGCATTTTCCGTACCGAAGGCACGCCGGTTCAAAGCGAACTGGCTTAAGAGCGGGAGAGGGTCTGATGATCAGGCAAGAGCGCCCTTCATGGGACGAGTACTTTATGACCTTGGCAGATGAGGTTGCCACACGCACAACGTGCTTGCGTCGCGCGGTGGGGGCCATCATCGTAAAGGAGAAGCGTATCCTGGCTACTGGCTACAACGGCGTGCCCACGGGGCTGCGTCATTGCTCTGTTACCGGATGCCTGCGAGAAAAACTCGGCGTTCCTTCGGGCCAGCGCCACGAAATTTGCCGCGGACTGCACGCAGAACAGAACGCCCTTCTTCAGGCGGCGCGTTATGGTATCGACATTGAAGGTTCTTCCATATACATCACTACGCAGCCCTGTGTAGTGTGTGCGAAGATGCTCATTAATGCTGGAATCAGTGAGATCATCTACCGCAATCCGTATCCTGATGAACTTGCAATGGAGCTTTTGAATGAGTCAAATATCAAAATTCGCATATTTGACGGACAGACTTCAAAAAGTGAGTAGCGTATTTTCTACAGATGACCATGTTTGCTAAATAGAACGTGTTTAAAAAGTTTGAAATGCACAAAAATATAGGACAAAACAATGGTATTGCCCGTTAGATTCTCAAATAGAGGTTTCAGATAGCGTTTTAGTACGCTATTGTATTCAGCTGGGTTTGTGGGCAGATACCACTCGCCCAAATTTATTGCACGTTATCGGAAACACTGTTAACAACCATGTGATGGCGTTTATGCTGCATGTGGTCAAAATTGGGCTTTAGGCTCTGAACACGGAAGAAAGGAAGAAATGCTCGCACCAGTAGCAGCAGGAATCGCAGCAGGAATCATCGGGTTTCTCCCCCTGTTCATTTCTCTGCGCCTTGCACGCCGCTCCACGAGTCTTTCTGCTATGAGCGCTGGTTTGTATGGTTTGGCTGGCACGTTTGTATCGCTCATCGTGGTTGCCGTCGCTCTTATCGTGTGCGCTATGGTTGCGCGCGATGTGGTTCTTCCCTTTGGTGTGGCTGAGATCGTGGCGCTTATCGTGTCCACGTCTGCATATGTCGTTTATAAGAACGTCCTTGCTAAGCGCAAGAAATAAGTAAGTAACGGAAAGGTAAGGAATCCTGATGGGTGAAGCTCTTTCACAGTTCGTCGAGGAGGCACAGCATCTCTCGTCTCAGTTCGACTCGACGACGGTCTTTTCCATTGCGGGTTGGAACGTATCCCAGTACGTCCTGTACATGCTGGTCGCTCTCGTTCTGGTAGCTGCATTGGTTCTTATCGCGGGTCGCAAGCTTACGCTCGTACCTCATGGTAAGTTCGCACACATCTTCGAGTTCGGCTACAACTTCATTTCTGAAGGCGTTGGCGCGGACGTTATCGGCGAAGGCTTCAAGAAGCACGTTCCCTTCCTGGCTACGCTGTTCTTCTTCATCCTTACCGCCAACATTATCGGCCTCATCCCTGGTGCAAAGGCTGCTATGGGCACCATCTCCATCACCTGGGCACTGGCTGCTATTTCCTTTATCTACTTCAACTTCTGGGGCTTGAAGGAGCTTGGCTTCTTCCATTACTTCAAGTCGCTGTGCCCTTCGGGCGTACCGGCACCTATTGCCCCCATCATTTGGTTCCTGGAGTTCTTCTCCATGGTAATCCGCGTTCTGACTCTTGCCGTTCGACTTTACGGCAACATGCTCGCAGGCCATATGGTTCTCGCCGTATTCTCTCTGGCAACCACCATCTTCCTGCAGACCGCCATCTTCCAGATGGACATCGTTGCGGGTCTGCCTGCAATCGCATGGTTCTTCTTGCTGTTCTTCATGTATGCGCTCGAAACCCTTGTTGCTTTCTTGCAGGCATACGTATTCACCATTCTGTCTTCTTCCTACATCGGCATGGCAATCCATCCTCACTGATAGGAAGAAACAGTTTTCGGCTTGCGCCCTTAGCGGCGCAGGCGGTCTAGAGGCCGCCACCTAACTTGTGTACTACAGCTGGTACAAGAAAAATTTCAGCTGATTAAGTAATAGGGACGAGGGAAAGGCCCTTGTCCAACTAAAGGAGGTAATCGTGGAACTCACTCTCGCAATCGCTGCGTTGAAGGTCGTTGGCTATGGCCTCGCAGCAATCGGCCCTGGCATCGGTATCGGCGTTGCTACCTACGGCCTGTGCGTGTCTGCTGCTCGTCAGCCTGAGATGAAGGGTCAGCTCATGGGCTACTTCTTCATCGGTGCTGCTATGTCTGAGGCACTCGCACTGCTCGGCCTGGTTCTTTTCTTCATCGGCTAGAACTTCGCGAAGTAAGTAACTAACGAAGAAACCGAAAGAAGAGAAGGAGGCACGCGAATTGAACGCACACGTACGTAACTGCGCAAGTGGCATGATCGCCTTTGCGGCTGCGTCTGCGGCATTCCCGGTATGCGCGTTCGCTGACGAAGGAGCAGGAATCAATGCAATTCTTCCTCAGATGGAAGAATTCATCCCCATGCTCGTCGCCTTCATCATCTTGTGGATCGTTCTTGCCAAGTTTGGTTGGCCTCTGTTCGAGGGCATGCTGAACAAGCGTGAGGAAACGATCAAGAACTCTTTGGAGAAGTCTGAAGAGGCACGACAGGAAAGCGAACGACTTCTGGCTGAGTATCGTGAGCAGCTCGAGGGTGTAAAAACCCAGGCTCAGCAGATCCTCAACAATGCCAAGCTCACCGGCGACGCTCTCGAAAAGGAGATCACCGCTAAGGCTCAGGCTGAGGCAGATGCCATTGTCGACAAGGCTCGTGCGCAAATCGAGCAGGAGAAGGAAAACGCCATCAAGGAGCTTCAGGCTACCATGGCAGATACTTCTATTGCCGTTGCATCTCGCCTGATCGGTGAGGATTTCAGCGACGATGAGCACCGTAAGCTCATCGAGCGCTACGTGAAAGAGGCAGGTAGTCTAAATGGCTAATCGTCTTGTCATCAATGAAACGATTGCAGCCTACGCCAACGCTGCCATCGATGGCGCTAACGCCACCGGCGGTCGTGACGCTGTCGTTGAGGTTCGCAACCAGATGCGCCAGATCCTTGGGTTCATGGCAACCAACATCGATTTACGTCTCTCGTTGGATAACGAGGCTTACACTGCTGAAGAGCGCCAGGCGCTTGCAGGCAACGTTTTCGATGGCTACAACCCAGTGGTCAAAGAGCTTCTTGGAGTTATGGCTTCTCGCTGCGACGCAGGGCTGTTCCGCCGCGTTGTTTCTCTGTACGAGGATCTCATCGAGAGCAAGCTTAACTTCAACGTTGTTGATGTGACGACGGTTGTTGAACTTGATGACAACCTGCGAACCGTAATTACCAATAAGGCCGAATCTGATCTGGGTCGCGACTGTGTTCTTGTTGAGCACATCGATCCTTCGATCCAGGGCGGCATTATCCTGAGCACTGGCGACCGTTATGTCGATGCGAGCGTCCGCACGCAGTTCGACAAGGCTCGCATTGCTCTGAAAAAGAAAGATGGAGGTGAATGCTAGTGACTGAAATCACCGCACAGTCTATCGACGCCGCACTGCGCAAGCAGCTCGACGCCATCAACACCAGCGTTGAGTCTCGCGAGACCGGCACGGTTGTACAAATTGGCGACGGTATTGCGCGTATCGACGGCCTTAAGGGTGCGATGTCTGGCGAGCTTCTCGAGTTCGTCGCTTCCGATGGACGTATCGTTTCCGGTTTGGTGCAGAACCTCGAAGAAGATGAGGTTGGCGCCGTACTCCTCGGTGACGTCACCGCAATTAAGGAAAACGACCAGGTACGTACCACTGGCAAGATTCTTGAGGTTCCTGTTGGCAAGGCTATGCTCGGCCGCGTTGTTAACGTGCTCGGCCAGCCTATCGACGGCAAGGGCCCCATTGAGACCACTGCTACCCGCCCGGTAGAATTCAAGGCTCCCGGCGTTCATGAGCGTCAGCCTGTTGAAGAGCCGATGCAGACCGGTATCCTCGCAGTTGACTCTATGATTCCGATTGGCCGTGGCCAGCGCGAACTCATCATTGGCGACCGTCAGACCGGCAAGACCTCTATTGCCGTTGATGCCATCATCAACCAAAAGGGCAAGGGCATGGTCTGCGTATACGTTGCTGTAGGCCAGAAGGCTTCCACCGTATCCGGCATCGTTGAGACCCTCGAGCGCTTTGGCGCTATGGATTACACCATCGTTGTTGCCGCTACCGCATCCGATCCTGCTCCTCTGCAGTACATGGCTCCTATGGTTGGTGCTGCAATGGGCGAGTACTTCATGTACAACGGCGAAGACGGCAAGCCCGCTAACGCTGAGAATCCTGGCGGCCACGTACTCTGCATCTACGACGACCTCACCAAGCAGGCCGTTGCATATCGTCAGATGTCCCTGACCCTGCATCGTCCTCCCGGACGCGAGGCATATCCTGGCGACATCTTCTACCTGCATTCTCGTCTGCTCGAGCGTGCATGTAAGCTGTCCGATGAAAACGGTGCAGGTTCTCTTACCGCACTGCCTATCATCGAAACCCAGGCTGGTGACGTTGGTGCGTTCATCCCTACGAACGTTATCTCCATTACCGACGGTCAGATTTACCTCACCACCGACCTGTTCTATCAGGGTCAGCGTCCTGCTGTTAACGTTGGTATCTCCGTATCCCGCGTTGGTGGCTCCGCTCAGGTGAAGTCCATGAAGTCCGTTGCTGGTACGCTGCGCCTTGACCTCGCTGCATATCGCGAGCTCGCTGCATTTACCCAGTTCGGTTCCGACCTGGACGCTGCAACTCAGCAGCAGCTTACCCGTGGTGCTGCAATGACCGAGCTTCTTAAGCAGGGTCGTTACACCCCGATGTCCGTTGAAGACCAGGCAACTGCTATCTGGGCTGGCGCTCATGGCTTCCTGGACGATGTACCGGTTAAGAGCATTGTTCGCTTCCGCGCTGAGATGCTCGACTACCTGCATCACTCTGGCAATGGCGTTCTGGACAAGCTTGCTGATGCAAAGAAGTTCACCGACGAAGTAGAGGCTGAACTGAATGCTGCTATCCCGGCATTCAAGGCTCAGTTCATCGCGTAAGGTAGGTCACTATGCCCAACCTTCACGATATTGAAAGGCGAATCAAGTCCGTCGAATCGACGAAGCAGATTACGCATACCATGCAGATGGTTGCTGCTGCTAAAATCCGTCATTCGACCGAGCGTGTCGAAGCTGCTACGCCTTATGGCGAGGCTGTGAAGGAGATGCTGGCCAACATCGCACGCATGGGCGGTACTACTGCACCGCTCGCGACGGCGCATGACGAGGTTAAGAAGACCCTTATTGTGGTCATCGCCTCCGACCGTGGTTTGGCTGGCGGCTTCAATTCCAGCGTGCTTCGTCGTGCCGAGCAGATCATGAAGGAGCGCAAGGCAGAGGGCAAGGAGGTCGCTGTTGCCGCATGTGGCAAGAAGGCGATCGGCTACTTCAAGTATCGTGGTATCGATACGGTGCTTGCCTTCCGCGACCTGTCCGCTGATCCTCGCGTCGAAGAGGCTGATGCTCTGGCTGACTATGCTATGGAGCATTACCTCTCTGGCGAAATTGACGAGGTAGTCGTTCTTTACAACCATGCGAAGAACGCAGGTGAGCAGGTTCTGATCCAGCAGCCTCTGTTGCCGGTAAACCCGAAGGCATTCCTCCCCAAGGGCGAGGTATTTGTCAAGGGCGGCGGCATCACCGAGCCGACTCCCGATAACCCCGATCTTCCGGGTGCTATCGATTACGAGCCCAGCGAGGAAGATGTCTTGGATCACTTCCTTCCCGAGTATATTGCAGGTCATTTCTACTATATGCTCATTGACTCAGCAGCAGCTGAGCAGGCTGCTCGTCGCAATGCAATGAAGAATGCGACGGACAACGCCAATGACATGATTGAGACCCTCAACCGTGTCTACAACCGTGTACGTCAAGGCGCTATTACGACCGAGATCAACGAGATCGTCGGTGGCGCCGCAGCTTTGGAGGACTAAATGGCTGAAGAAACCAATACTGCTTCTGCGGCCACGCAGGGTGCCATCGGACACATTGTCCGTATCGTTGGCCCTGTTGTCGACGTTGAGTTCGCTCCGGATCATATGCCGGCGATTTACAACGCTCTGACCGTGAAAGCTACTACCCCCGTGGGCGACATCAATGTCGTTCTCGAGGTTCAGATGCACCTCCCTGGTGACCTGGTTCGCTCCGTTGCCATGTCGTCTACCGACGGCCTGGTACGCGGTCTGCCCGTACAGGACACTGGTGCACCTATGAAGATGCCCGTAGGTCCTGAGACCCTCGGCCGCATCTGGAACGTTATGGGCCAGCCCGTTGACGGTATGCCCATGCCCGACGTTAAGCAGTGGGCACCCATCCATCGTCCCGCTCCCGCTTATGAAGAGCTCGTCAACAAGACCGAGATCTTCGAAACCGGTATTAAGGTTATCGACCTTATCCAGCCCTTCATTAAGGGTGGTAAGACCGGTCTGTTCGGCGGTGCAGGCGTTGGTAAGACCGTTATCATCCAGGAGCTCATCAACAACCTGGCTCAGGAGCATGGTGGTACGTCTGTATTCACCGGCGTTGGCGAGCGTACCCGTGAGGGTACCGACCTGTTCCTGGAAATGACTGATGCAGGCGTTATCAACAAGACCTGCTTAGTTTACGGTCAGATGAATGAGCCTCCGGGAGCTCGTCTTCGCGTCGGCCTGTGCGGCCTGACTGAAGCAGAGTATTTCCGTGACCAGGGTCAGGACGTTCTGCTGTTCATCGACAACATTTTCCGCTTTACCCAGGCAGGTTCTGAGGTATCCGCACTTCTTGGCCGCATGCCTTCCGCAGTAGGCTATCAGCCCACCCTCGCTACCGAGATGGGCGACCTTCAGGAGCGCATTACCTCTACCAAGACCGGTTCTATTACGTCCGTACAGGCCGTATATGTTCCCGCCGACGACTTGACCGATCCCGCGCCGGCCACGACGTTTACCCACCTCGACGCTAAGACGGTTCTTAACCGTTCCATCGCCGAAATGGGCATCTATCCTGCTGTTGACCCGCTGGAGTCCAGCTCTCGCGCTCTCGATCCCGAGATCGTTGGCGAAGAGCACTACCGCGTTGCAGTTGGTGTTCAGGAGATCCTGCAGAACTACAAGGACCTCCAGGACATCATCGCAATTCTTGGTATGGACGAGCTCACGGAAGATCAGAAGGTCATCGTTAACCGCGCACGTAAGGTGCAGCAGTTCCTCGGCCAGAACTTCCATGTTGCTAAGCAGTTCACCGGCCAGGATGGCGTCTATGTAAAGATGGAGGACACTGTTCGCTCCTTCGACGAGATCCTCAAGGGCAACTGTGACCATATCCCCGAGGTATGCTTCCGTACTACCGGTTCTATCGAGGATGTTTACGCAGCCTACGAGAAGCTTCAGGCAGAGGAGTAAGTCATGTCGGTGATCAGGTGTGATGTCGTAGCAAAGAACAAGGTGCTCTTCTCAGGTGAGCTCTACAATGTCATGGTTCCCGGCACTGAAGGTGAACTGGGTATCATGGAAAACCATGAGCCATTTGTATCCGCCCTTAAGGACGGCGTCATCTGGGCCCGCACCCAACAGGAGGGCGGCGAAGTTTTGAGCGCTGCCATCATGGGTGGTTATGTCCAGGTGTTGAAGGACCGCGTCATCGTTATTTGCGACAAGACGCGCCAGATCGAGCGCATCAACGTCGACAGGCTTAACAAGGATATTCCTGTGCTTGAAGAGAAGATCGCTAACCTCAGCGAGACGAGCATCGTTTCTCGCTCTCTTCTGACGCGTAAGCTGCGCTGGTGTAAGGTTCAGCTTGCTGCAAAGGAAAAGGAAGACCTGTACAAGTAAGGATCATCCACGATTACCTTCAGTTGGTTTTTCTGATCTGTGCCAGAATTGAAAGGCGACCCTACGGGGTCGCCTTTTTTGTGTTTGTGAAGGTATGAAGTGGGTGGCAACGCCGATTGTTCGGGAGATTGTAAGTGCAGGCGATCAGGCGCTGGCGATTTTGCGCGGTTTGGGGAGACAGGATGGCAAGATATTCGCGCTATGTATGATTTGGAGACCTCGGACGGGAAAAGAGGTTCTTCCTGACAAGATTTTTACGATATGTATTCCAAAACAGCGGTTTGCGGGGCTTTTTGGATACGCGGCGTGCAAATCTTGCCAAAACCAGCTCATTTTGGATACATATCGGCGATATGTTGCCACAGAGGGGGTGTTTTTCCGTCCGAGGCCTCTTTTGGCATACATCAAGCGAAAATCTTGCCACGGATGAGTGCCTGGGAAAGCTTTAGACGAATATTTTGCTACCGTCGACACGCGGAGAACGCATCGTTGAGATATCCTGCCACTGCCGATACGCGGAGAACGCATCATGGTGAAATCCTGCCTCCGCCGAACACTTCGGAGCATACTTTGGTGAAATAACACAGAAGCCATGCCCTCCAGAGGTGGTGGCCCCAACTGGAGCCAGCAAGCTTCAATCGACGAAAGCAAGCTCGCGTTCCAGGATTAAGCTACCGATCTGCGGACCCTCCTTCTCGCGCTTGCTCTGCCCTTGCGTCTTTCGTTATACGCGCCTGAGGGAGGCTTTCATTTCGACGCTCCAGCGCGTTAATCGAACAAGAACTGTTGTTTTGATTGCAAGTCTGCCTTTTTTTATATTCGATGGCACAATAAGGAACGAAAAGAAATTCGAGGTTGCGCATTCGCGCACAGCATAGGAGACGTACATGGCATTTGCTCACTTACACTGCCACACCGAGTATTCTCTGCTAGACGGTGCTACCCACATCTATGACATGGTCAAGCGCGCAGCCGATTTGGATATGCCTGCCGTGGCTATCACCGACCATGGCGTTATGTCTGGCGTTCCAGAGCTCGATGAAGCTTGCCGCAAGGTCAAAAACGAAACCGGCAAGTGGGTCAAGCCTATTTTTGGTTGCGAGATCTACTTCACCACCGACAGCGAACTGAAGAAGCAAAAGCAAAAGCTTCATCACATGATTCTTTTGGCTAAGAACAATACGGGGTATCACAACCTGTTGAAGCTGGTCAGTGAATCGCATGTAGACAATTTCTATTATCGTCCGCGCACTACGTACGAGATGCTCCAGAAGTATTCTGAGGGAATTATTGCTACCAGTGCATGCATTGCAGGCATTATCCCTCGCTGCATCGATGATGGAGCGTTTGCCGAGGCCAAGGAGTGGGCGCAGAAATTCGCCGCACTTTACGAGCCGGGCGATTTTTATATCGAGCTTCAGGACCAGGGCATTACTACGAATGCTGGCATGTCCCAGTATGAAATGAACTGCAAACTTACCCAGCTAGCTCGTGAGCTGGGTTTGCAAACCATTGCCACCAACGACTTCCATTACCTTACGCAGGAAGACGCAATGGCGCAGGATATTATGCTCTGCATCGGCACCAACGCCACGGTTACTCAGGAAAAACGCTTCAAATTCCCAAACGACCAGTTCTACATGAAGACCGAGGAAGAAATGCGCCAAGCGCTGAAAGATTTCCCCGAGGCGTGCGACAACACGGTTCTGCTCGCTGAAAAGTGCAATGTGGAACTGGAACGAGATGAAATTCTTCCGCGCTTCCCGCTGCCTGAAGGCTATACCGAAGAAATGCTTTTCCGCGAAGAGATCGAGAAGGGTCTCGAGCATCGCTATGGGCCAGATTGGCGCAATGTCGTTATCGCCGACAACACCGGCAAGGAAAAGTCGGTTCTGGAACAGTACGAATACGAAGCTGACATTATTATTCAGCAGGGCTTCCCAGCTTACTTCCTCATCGTTCAGGAATATATCCGCTGGGCTCGTGAAAATGGCATCGGCGTAGGCCCTGGTCGTGGCTCTGCTGCAGGATCGCTCTGCACGTACGCCATGGGCATCACCGACCTCGACCCTATTAAAAACGGCTTGATGTTCGAACGCTTCCTCAATCCTGAACGTGTTGAGATGCCCGATATCGACGTCGACTTCGACGATCAACATCGTCAGGATGTTATCGAGCATATTCGCGAATTCTACGGCGAAGACCATGTTGCGGGCGTTATCACGTTCGGCAAGTTGCAGGCAAAAAACGCCGTGCGTGATGCTGCGCGTGTTTTGGACTACCCCTATGCCGTGGGCGACCGTATCTGCAAACTTATTGGTGGAGAGCTGGGTATCACCATCAATGGTGCGCTCGAGACCAACCCCGACCTGAAAAAAGCCTACGATACTGAAGAAGATGTAAAGCGCGTTATTGACGCCGCAAAGTCTATCGAGGGCCATGTGCGCGGTGAAGGCGTGCATGCGTGCGCAACCATCATTTGCCGCGACCCCATGAGCGATCATGTCCCCATGAAGCGCGATACCAAGGGCGGCGGCATCATCACCCAGTACGACGGTCACTATACGCCTGACCTGGGTCTGCTAAAGATGGACTTCCTTGGCCTGCGTACCTTGGGCGTGCTTTCGCGTGCCTGCAACAATATTGAGGCAACCACGGGCGAAAAGCTTCTTCCGGAAGAAATCCCCATTGAAGATGATCGTGCGTTTGCCCTGATGCGTGGCGAGCTTCGCAAGAATGGAATGCCCCTCAACATGGATGGTTTGTTCCAGGTTGAAGGCGCGCTGTATGTGAGCTTGTTTGCGCAGATTCCGCCAGAGCGCTTTTCTGACGTTGTGGCCTCCATCGCACTTAACCGCCCGGGCCCGCTTGAGTCTGGCATGGTTGAAGACTATGTAAAGGTGGTACAAGGCAAGAGCCCCGTCCACTATTACGATGATCGTCTGCGTCCTATCCTGGAAGAAACCTACGGCACGATGGTCTACCAGGAACAGATCATGCAGGTGTCCATGGTCATGAGCGGTTTTTCTGCTGGTAAGGCAGATAAGCTGCGTAAGGCAATGGGCAAGAAGAAGCTCGATGTTATGCGCGAGCTTCAAGAAGACTGGAACAATGGCGCAGTAAAAAACGGCTATTCGCTCGACATCGCTAAAGAAATTTGGGAAGACGCCGAGAAGTTCGCAAAGTACGCGTTCAATAAATCGCACTCTGCAGCATATGCGTTGCTTGTTATGCGTACGGCATACCTGAAGGCGCATTATCCGAACGAGTATATGGCTGCTGTTCTGTCCAGTTACATGGGCAACAACGATCGCCTTATCAAATACATTGCGAGCTGTAACCGCAGCGGTATTCCTGTTTTGCCGCCTGATGTTAACTCGTCCAATCTGGAATTCACCCCGCTTGAAGAGGGGATCCGTTTTGGCTTGGCGGGCGTTCGCGGTGTAGGCGAAAAGGTGGCTCAGTGCATCATCGACGAGCGAGAGAAGAACGGTGAGTTTACTTCGCTTCATGATTTCGTGAATCGCGTCGACTCTTCGGCTTATAACCGCAAGACGCTCGAGGCATTGGTGAAATCAGGAGCGTTCGACTCTACGGGCTATACTCGCAAGCAGCTGATGCATCTTATTGACGAAACGTCTCTCCTTGAAAGCGCGGCGAAGCGCCAGAAGGACAAAGCGGCTGGTCAGCTTGATATGTTTAGCATGTTCTCGGATGTGGATGAAAGCTTCAAGGACGATATTCCCGAGCCCGATGGCGTGGAGTGGGATAAGAAGACCTTGCTTGCCTTCGAGAAGGACATCTTGAAGATGTACGTTTCCGACCATCCGTTGCGACGTTACGAGAACTACCTTTCGCGTACTATGAAATACACCTTGGGTGAATTGAGCGAGCGAGAGCAGGGCATTAAGTCAGCTACATTTGCTGGAATGGTTTCCGAGACGAATGTTCGGCGAACTAAGCGCGGTACCCTGATGGCAAGTTTCACGCTCGAAGACACCTCGGGGCATGTTGAGTGTGTCTGCTTCAACTACGACAAGTTCAAGGAAGCCATTCAGGAAGATGCGATTATCACCTGCAAGGGTAAGTTCGAAGTAAGCGATCGCGGCAGCCAGATCATCGTGTATGAAGCTGCTCTACTGGAGCTTTCCGACGAAGACGCTAATGTTGCCCCGCTTCAGCTTGAGTTGAGTATCGCAACGCGCGAGCTTGATTCGGTGACCTCCGATAAGCTGATGCGCATCCTGAAAGACCATCCAGGAAAAGACCCGGTAGTGCTCTATGTGCGTCAGGCCGACGGACGACGTATGCGCGCCGAGCTGCCCATGACGGCCGATTCGGGCAATCAGCATTTGAAGGCGCACCTATATGACCTGTTTGGACGCACGGTTTGGAGGGCTTCTTAGTGGAACCCGGTAACAACGGCAATGCAATACAGAAGGCAACCGAAGAGGGAAAGGGCGAGGTGATCCTTTCCCTCTTGGTTTCGTACAACGGAGAGCCCTTTGCCGGTTTTGCGCGACAGCCCGGCCAGCTTACGGTGCAAGGAAGCATCGAAGAGGCGCTGGGGCTGGTGTTCCGTCGCCCTATCGAAACGGTATGCGCGGGACGCACCGATTCGGGCGTTCATGCGCGTGGTCAGGTGGTGAGCTTTTCTCTTTCGGAAGAAGAACTTGCTTGTCGCAGCGAGTTCAAATTGCTGCGATCTCTGAACGCTCTGACCCATGAGGATATTTCCGTTAAGTCGGTGCGCCGCCAGGCGAGCGATTTCTCGGCGCGTTTTTCCTGCACGATGCGCGAATACAAGTACTTCATCTGCACCGATGCTTATAAGCCTCTTTTGATGAAGGGGTTCTGTTGGCATATTCCCAAAGAGCTCGACCTTGAGGCCATGCGTGCAGCGGCTGCTTGCTTGATAGGCGAACACGACTTCAAAAGCTTCTGCATGGCGGCATCCGCTGAAGGCAAATCAACCATGCGCAATGTGTTTAGCATCGACGTGTCGCGCGAAGACGCGTGGGGCGAAAGCTTGGTGGTTATCACGGTGAAGGGCAACGCCTTTCTCCACTCGATGGTGCGAACCATTGTGGGTACGCTGGTGGCGGTTGGCCTTGGGCGGCGCAGGCCGGAATGGATCGCAGAGGTGCTCGAGGCGCGCAATCGCGCGGCGGCGGGCGAAAACGCGCCAGCTCAGGGCTTGGTGTTTTGGAACGTTAGCTACGAAGGTGAGCGTGTGCATAACCCGCTGAAATGAGCGTTATAGACGAGAGAGGCAATGAGGAGTTTTCGGTACCGTTAGTTTGTTAAGAACGCCGCCCGTCCTTCTCTCAAAACCTCTATAAACGTTTACGCTATAGTAGCCACTATTACATCATGTTTCATAAGTGTCTAAGGCGCATAGCGGCGCCTAGTGGGCGTAAAGCTCATGTATGACTTCCCGCATGCGCGGGATAGAAGGAGAGTGTATGTCAACCTCAACCGAGTCTGCTCAGTTGGCTGGTCGAGCCTCCTGGTCGGGCAAACTGGCGTTTGTTCTTTCGGCGGCAGCATCAGCTGTTGGCCTGGGAGCGATGTGGCGCTTCCCGTATTTGGCAGCCAAGTACGGCGGCGGCATGTTCCTGTTTGTATATTTGGTCTTGGTATTCACCATCGGCATTTCTTTGCTGCTTTTGGAAAATGCTCTTGGTCGTAAAACGGGACAGAGCGCTATCGGTGCCTTCAAGGCGTTCGGCAAGAAGTTTACGTTCATCGGCGTTCTTATGTCTGCCGTGCCGTTCATCATCGTGCCGTACTACTGCGTAATCGGTGGCTGGGTAACGAAGTACCTTGCAGCATATGCAGGTGGCGAAGCGGGCGCTCTTGTTGATGGTGGCACCTATTTCACGAACTTCATCAGCAATGGTCCTGAAAGCATCCTGTTCATGCTTATCTTCATGGTCATCACCTATTTCATCGTGGGTCTGGGCGTTAATAACGGCCTTGAAAAGGCAAACTTCATCATGATGCCTGCGCTTATCGTCGTGGCGGCAATTCTTGCGGTGTATGCGCTTTCCATGCCTGGGGCAATCGACGGCCTTGCCTTCTACCTTGTTCCTGACTTCAGCAAATTCTCTCCCGAATTGGTAATTGCGGCGTTGGGCCAGACCTTCTTCACGCTTTCGTTGGCAATGGGCATTATGGTTACCTACGGTTCCTACCTCGACAAGGCAACCAAGCTTACTTCCAGCGTTGCCCAGATTGCGGGCTCGACGTTCGGCGTTTCGCTCCTTGCTGGCTTCATGATCATCCCTGCAACGTTTGCTGCTATGGGCTCTGGCGAAGCAGTTGCCCAAAACTCCGGCCCCTCCCTTATGTTCATCATTTTGCCTCAGGTATTTGAGGGCATGGGCAGCTTTGCCCCCGTTGTGGGTGTCGGCTTCTTCGTCTTGGTTTTGTTTGCTGCACTTACTAGTGCTCTTTCTTTAGTGGAAACCTGCACTTCCATTATTCAGGACGCAACCCATTGCTCTCGCGGTAAAGCCCTCGCTACGGTAATCGTGTGGACTACGCTTATGGGCCTCCTCGTTACTTTGGGATATAGCTCCCTTTCGTTCATTGAGCCTCTGGGCGCGGGAACCTCTATCCTCGACTTCCTCGACTTTATCTCCAATTCGGTAATGATGCCTATCGTGGCATTGCTGACCTGCATCTTCATTGGCTGGATTGTTGGTCCGAAGATGATCGAAGAAGAAGTTATGCTTTCCTCCCAGTTCAGGCTGCGTAAGGTGTGGGTCTTCATGATCAAGTACCTTGCCCCTGTTGCGCTGGTGGTTATCCTGGTAGCCTACGTGGCACAGACCTTTGGCTTCTTCAGCATGTAAGTGGGAAAATAGGGACAGCCCCCATTTTCCTAGCTAGCAAATTGAGCCCTGCTTGCGACTAATTGCGCAAGCAGGGCTTTTTTGCGTGGCATTCCTGAGATGGGAAAACAGTACCTGTTCCGAAAATTGGGAAAACGGGACCTGCCCCTATATTCCCAGCAGTTGTGGCTGCGCGACTTATGCCCCTTTCGGGCGTTTTCCGTTTGGGTGGTATGATGGAATGCATACAAAATGAGAACCCTATCAAGGAGCAAACGTGTCCCTTTCCATTGGCATTGTTGGCTTGCCGAACGTTGGCAAGTCTTCTCTGTTTACCGCCCTTACGAAGAAGAGCGGATTTGCTGCAAACTATCCTTTTGCAACCATCGAGCCCAATGTTGGCTTGGTTCCCGTTCCCGATAAGCGCCTTGACGGCCTTGCTGCCATCGACCATCCGGCGAAGATCATCCCTGCAACGGTGGAATTCGTTGATATTGCAGGCTTGGTTGCCGGTGCTTCTCAGGGCGAAGGTTTGGGCAACAAATTCTTGGCGAATATTCGCGAAACGGACGCCATCTGTGAAGTGGTTCGTTTTTTCAGCGATCCGAACGTAGAGCACGTATCCAAGAAGGTTGACCCGCAAAGCGACGTTGAAACCATCAAAACCGAACTGATCCTTGCCGATATTGCCACCATCGAAAAGGCGTTGCCTCGCTTGGAGAAGGAAGGTAAGCGCTATAAGGAAAAGGCCATCAATTTCGAAGCTGCCCAGAAAGTGCTCGAGGGCCTGAACGAAGGCAAGCGCGCCCTGCAGCTCAACCTTTCCGAAGAAGAGCAGGATGCCATTCGCGAGCTGTGCCTGCTTACCATGAAGCCCATGCTCTATATTGCCAATGTGGACGAAGACAAGGTCAACGCAGAACTTCCCGAAATCGATGGGCAGCAGCCCGTGCCCATCAGCGCGAAGATTGAAGCCGACTTGGCCGAGCTTGATGCTGAAGAGGCTGCCATTTTCATGGAAGAGCTTGGCTTGGACGAGTCGGGCCTTTCCCGCCTTATTCGCGAGGCGTACAAGCTGCTGGGTCTTCAGAGCTATTTCACCAGCGGTGAAACCGAAACGCGCGCCTGGACCATTCCCGTAGGTGCAAAGGCCCCTCAGGCTGCTGGCGTTATCCATTCTGATTTCGAACGTGGCTTCATCAAAGCAGAAACCGCTTCATATGAAGACTACGTTGCCCTTGGCGGTGAAAAGGGTTGTCGCGATGCTGGCAAGCTTCGCCAGGAAGGAAAAGATTACGTCGTGCAGGATGGCGATGTAATGCACTTCAAGTTCAACGTGTAAGCGTTATTTTACGCAGTGCGACCAATGGCCTCCCGAAAAACTTCAGGAGGCCATTTTTACGTGCGCGTTGTTTTGCGATACCCTGAACTCAGCTGAATTAAAGTACGTTGGCTCTATGCGGCATAGGGGACAAAGCGGCGCAGTCAACGAAGATAGGAGGGGTGTCATGGAATTGCGTGCTTTCGGCAACACGGACATGAAGGTTTCGCCTTTAGGCTTTGGCGTTATGCGCCTTCCCATGAAAGATGGCGGCAAAACGGTAAACAGTAACACTATCGATCAGGTTGATGTCGATACGTCGATAGCGATGATCCGCGCTGCCATTGACGGCGGGGTTAATTACTTCGATACGGCTTATAACTACGTAAGCGGCTATTCGGAACGAATCTTGGGCGAGGCCCTGAAGGACGGCTATCGCGAAAAGGTATACGTTGCTACTAAATCACCCGCATGGCTTTACAAATCGCCCGAAGATTTCGATCGCTTTCTTGATGAGCAGCTCGACCGTTTGGGTCTCGATTATGTTGACAACTACCTCTTGCACTCGATGAATGGCGGCAGCTGGAAAAAGACAGTACGTAATAATGCAATAGACGGCATGAAGCGCGCCAAAGCTAGCGGGAAAGTACGCAATATCGGGTTTTCCTTCCATGATGATTTGGAACTGTTTGAAGAAATTCTGAATGCTGCTGACTGGGATTTCTGCCAAATCCAGCTGAATTACTATGACCGCGATTATCAGGCGGGTATAAAGGGCATGAAGATGGCAGCCGAGCGCGGTATGGCTGTAGTGGTTATGGAGCCGTTGCGCGGTGGGTTGCTGGTTGATTTGCCGAAAAACGCCCAGGCGGTGTTCGACGAGTCGGGCATCAAGCATAGCAATGTCGAATGGGCCTTTGATTGGCTATGGGATATGCCCGAAGTTTCTTGTGTTCTTTCGGGTATGAGCACGCCCGAGCAGCTTCAGCAAAACATCGGGTATATGCAGAACGCGCATCCGGGCATGCTCTCTGATGAAGAGCGCAAGGTTCTTGACCAGGCGAAAGCTGCGCTTGATTCGCGCGCGGCAATTCCCTGCACCGGCTGCAACTACTGTGTGGATATGTGCCCGAACAAGATTGCTATCCCGTATAACTTCCGCGCCTACAACATGGGTACGCTGTATGACGATATGGAGCTGGCGAAGGATTTCTACCAGAATGAGGTTACCAGCTATGGCCGCCGTGCCGATTCGTGCACAAGCTGCGGATCGTGCGAAGAGATTTGCCCGCAGCACATTGCCATCAGTGAGTGGCTTCCGAAAGTCGACGAACTGCTGGGAGAGTAAGGACGGGCACCGTTTTCCCGCATAGCGAACAAAGCCCTGCTTGCGATCAATGTCGTAAGCAGGGCTTTTTTGACTGCCATTCCAAGGTGAAAATACGGCACTTGTCCCTATATTCCCACTTTGTTAAATTAGTGACGTTGTGTCGCCTATGATACCATGCTGTCGAACAGCAATGCGTCGCTATGCTGTAATGAATAAGTGGGAAAATAATACTTGTCCCTATATTCCTATTTGATCGGAGGGGTGCATGGAATCCGATGCTATAGAGAAGATCTTGGAAAGCGTTGCCGCAGGTAAAACCACGCCAGCCGAAGCGTTGCTTTCCTTGAAGAAGGAGCCCTTTACCGACTTGGGGTATGCCAAGGTGGATCATCATCGTGCCTTGCGCCAAAACGCCGCCGAGGTTATCTATGGCGAAGGGAAAACCCCTGATCAGATTCGCGGCATTGCGGAATCTTTGCAGCAGGGCGGCGCAAAGATGGTGCTTGTTACCCGCATGAAGCCCGAAGCGGTAAGCCTTATGACCAACCACTTCGCCGATGAATTCACTTACTTTGACATTCCTCGCGTGGGGCTGCTTGGGCACATGCCTGAACCAACGGGCAATGGCACTATTGTGGTGGCTGCTGCTGGCACCAGCGACATGTATGCTGCCGAGGAAGCGGCGCTTACCGCCGAAGCCCTGGGCAACCAGGTGCAACGCCTCTACGATGTGGGGGTTGCGGGGCTTCATCGCCTGCTTGCGCACATGGACGACATCATGCAAGCGCAGGTTATTATCACCGTTGCTGGCATGGAAGGTGCCCTTGCCAGTGTGGTGGGCGGTATGGCTTCATGCCCGGTTATCGCGGTGCCCACCAGCGTGGGCTACGGGGCTTCATTCGGCGGTTTGTCGGCCCTGCTTTCCATGCTCAATTCCTGTGCAAGCGGAACGAGCGTCGTTAATATCGACAATGGCTTCGGTGCTGGTTTTCAGGCCCATCTCATCAATCATCTTCCGGGCGCAGTGCCCGCACAGCAGTAAGGAGCGAATATGGTGCTTTCCTTCGACTTCACCGAAAACGCCACACGTGGCCAGATCTTCGACACCCTCTTCAACGCAATGGACGAAGCGCAGCACAAGCGTTTCTACGAGATAATCGAACGCGCTGAAGTACCTGAAAAGCACCACCACGACATCGGTGAAATCAATAAGACCATCGATGCGCTCGACGCTCCTGATCAAGTTAAAAACGATTTGCGTAGCGTGTATGCCATTCTTGCAGCTGCCGAGGCGAAGGTTCATGGATGCGATGTGTCCCAAACCCATTTTCATGAAGTGGGGAAGGCGGGCGGCATTCGCAACGCGTTGGCTATCTGCGCCGAATTCTATGTGCTTGCCCCCGAAGAGGTTGTGGCTACCCCCATTCAGCCCGGCGAAGGCGAAATCGAATGCGCTCATGGTGTGCTTTCGCTGCCCGCTCCCGCAACTGCCGCTATCCTAGAGGGTATGCCGCTCGCTGAGCCGCGCATGGGAGGCGAACGTTGCACGCCAACGTCTGCTGCCTTAATTAAGCATTTCGTAAAGAGCTTCAAGGAATAGCGCTTGCAAAAGCCCGAGGGCAAAACACCAGAAACACGCCGCGTTGGCTGGCTTACTCTGCCAGCCCGGCTTTCTGCGCCCTTGAACCGCAACGTCGCCGACGCTGCGGATGCCGATGCGCCGTTGTGCGACGATCGGCTGGTGCATGGTGCGCAGCCACAAAACACTGAGCAACCGTCCAGCCAGGAAAACCTGTTGTTGGGACGTTATCGCTTGGAAGGGGAGGCTGGCCACGGCGGCTTTGCTTCGGTGAAGGTTGCATGGGATACGCGCATACAGCGCCGAGTTGCCATAAAATGCATGCCCCTTGAAGAGGCTGCTGAAATGCTTCCTGAGGGCGGGAGCATCCTTTTGGGGAAGGGTTCCATCGACACTTCTGCGGTGCCTGGACTGGAAGAGGCTCGTACTGCAGCAAAGCTCTCGGATTCTTCCATCGTTCAGGTGTACGACTTCGAAGTGCAAGATGGCATGGCGTACCTCATCTTGGAGTATGTCGATGGCATGACTCTTGCCGAAGTGCTGCACATGTACCCCGACGACGTGGATCCCGATATTGTATCTGCCGTATTCAAGGCGGTGGCAAAAGCGCTTCAGGTTGCTCATGCCCATCAGGTGCTTCATCTCGATATCAAGCCCGAAAATGTGCTGATCGACAAACAGGGCCATGTTAAGGTGACCGATTTCGGCCTGGCACGCTTGGCTGGAGAGGCTGGTTATGGTGCTGCGGAGGGTGGCACGATCGGCTATATGCCGCCCGAGCAGATGGAGCAGCGCAATTTGAGCGAGCGTTGCGACGAATGGGCCCTTGCAAGCCTGGCTTACGAAATGATTTCGGGCGCCAATCCGTTTTTGGCCAACAGCATTCCTGAAGCCGAAGATGCAATCTACGATGCTGAACTGGTTATTCCCTCCCTGTGCATGGAAGGGCTCGACCCTGCAATAGACGATGTGATGTTTTGCGCTCTTTCGCCTGACCCCGATGAGCGTTATACGTCGATAAAAGAGTTCGCCGACCAGATGCAGCCTTGTTTAGGCGGGCCGCGTAAAGGCGTCAACAAGCTAAAGCGTCTGGTGGGAGACGAGCTTGAAGAAACCGCGGAAGAGGAACCCGAGGAATTTGAGCCGGAGTTGCCTGAAGAGCCGCGCGAACCGTGGCATCCCACGCCACGGATGAAATCGGTGTTTGCTCGCATATGGGCAGCTGCAAGCGCAGCGGTTCTGGGCTTCTTGACGTTTAATTCCGTCGCGGCTCCCGATGCGTGGAGCAATCCTATATCGTGGGGCGTTTTGGCGGCGTTTGCCCTGCTTTCCGCCTTGCTGCCTTCCGTTGGTGCCCTGTTTGCCTGCGAAGCACTGGGTGTTTCGCTGTGTGTGTTCGGCTCTCCAGTTTTGGGCGTGGCCTTTATGGCTGCAGCGGCATGCTGGTGGTATTTCACTGCTCGCCATTCGCGCGAAGCCGCTAATGTTGGCTTGCTTCCAGCGCTTATTGGATCATTCGGATTTGCGCCGCTTGCTCCCTTTGCGGCTGGTTATTTGCTACGTCCTTGCAATGCGGCGGCAACCACGTTGTTTGCAGGTGTTCTTGCCCTAACGCTTTCAGGCTTGGGGTCGCATGTTCTTTCGGGCTGGGATGCGTTTTCCTATGCCCTGGTTCCTCTTGCTGGCAGCGTCCAAGATTTGGTTGCCGCTTTGCTCGTGCTGCCTTCGACGTGGATAACCTTGGTGGCTTGGGTTGCTGCTGCCGCCGTTTCGTCGGCTTTGTGCGGTACGGGTAATCGCGCTTTCTGCACGTCGGGCATGATACTTGCTGGAGCACTGGAAATAGGCGCCATCGTGGCTGGCTCGTTGGCCGATTCGGCTGGAACCACCTTGCTTGCCAACCCGCTTGCCTTAGTGCCGGTAATTGCCGCTTTGGTGGCTGCCGTAGTACTCACCTGCACCGCTGCGCCTTCGCGCGCTTTCGTTGGTGAAGGGGAGTAGCGGGAGCGATCTCGCTTTTTCGATATGATGAGGGCGGCTACCGCGCTTGGTATCTGCCCGTAGACGCGGTTTCTTCCGAGGCCGCGCCTGCTGTTGTGTTTAAACTGATATCGGCGAGAAGTTCAAACCCTGGGAGGGCGGTTGCGATGGCATACGATTTCAAGAAGGAATTCAAGGAGCTTTACAAGCCGTCGTCTAAACCGAGCATCCTGACCGTTCCGCCTATGAGCTATATCGCCGTGCGCGGCAAGGGCGACCCCAATACCGAGGGTGGCGAGTACCAGAGCGCCATACCGCTGCTCTACGGCGTGGCCTACACCATCAAGATGTCGAAGAAGGGCCCGCGCGAAATCGAAGGCTATTTCGACTTTGTCGTGCCGCCGCTCGAGGGCTTCTGGTGGCAAGAGCGCACCAACGGCGAGATCGACTATGCGCGGAAGGACGACTTCAACTTCATCTCATGTATCCGCTTGCCCGATTTTGTCACCCGCGACGACTTCGAGTGGGCAGTTGCAGAAGCTGCCGCTAAAAAGAAGCTGGATTTCTCGGCGGTCGAGCTGCTCAGGGTCGACGAGGGCCTGTGCGTTCAATGCATGCATGCTGGACTCTACGACAGCGAGCCGGCGACCATAGAAGTCATGCGCGCATTTGCGGCGGAGCAGGGGTATGCGCCTGACTTTTCCGAAGCTCGCCTGCATCACGAGATTTACCTCTCCGACCCGCGCAAGTGCGCGCCGGAGAAGCTCAAGACCGTGGTTCGCCATCCCGTTAAGCCAATTTAGCGAAATGAATCGCCCAGTGTGCTCAATGCTCCCGCTTTTGCGGCTTCGCATTTGCCGATTGGTGAGGATTGCGTAAGCTGCCGCACCTTCTGACAGAAACGCAAGCCTTCTGGTTGATGTCTCTCGAGATCGGCTCTTGGCTCCTTTTGTGTCGCGGAGTTGTGATGCTCCCAAAAGTGAAACTGAATTTGAGTTTTAGGAGCATTTCTTGAAAGGCAACAGGTTAAAAGCCGCGACAGATACCTCGAGGAGGCGATGCTTTTTTGCGATACCGACCTCATCAAGGTGATCGCAGGCGTGCGCAGGTGCGGCAAGTCGAGCCTTCTCGACCTCATCGGGATTGCCATTGAGTCCAAAGGGGTTGCCGGCCGCGGCTCCTTGAGCGTCAGCTTGGAAAACAACGGCACGGGCATATGGCGAGGCAGGGCGCCGCTCCTGCCTCGCTACCGCTCCACCTGCTCCCCTGAAAAGTTCAGCCCCTGCGTAAGCTCGCGGGCCTGTTCTATGGTGAAGTTGCCGGAGACGATTTGGGGAATGTATTCGGTTGCCTGTTCAAGTGCCTGGTTGAACAGGTCTTGGAAGCTGGCGGTGCTCACCGTTTTTGTAAAGGGATTGATCCATGCAGCACGCTGATGGTTGTCGAATTCGCTGGCAGTCAGTTCAACGGCGCGGTGGCTCATGGCCTGCACGAACGAATGCTTGCGGAACTTGCGCTCGATATTACCCAGTGTGGTGCGTTTAATGCCGCGTGGCGAATGGAACACGTGCTGGATGCGACGGAATCCCAAGACGCTCTTCGTGAACAAATCGGGGCTCACTTCTTTGCCGTAGGCATCATGCACCGTCATGCTAACAAGGTAGGAAATGATGGCGAGCGTCTGCCTGTCGGCTTTCAGGATTTCCTTGTGTGGGCTGAACGAGGCAACGGTTTTACCCTCGCGGGTCCAGAGCACCATTTCATCCAAATCGCTTTCGATGATGGCATGCACTTCTGATCCGTCTTTGTCGCTTAGCCCGTCGATGCCGGCATCGCACAGAGCATACTGTTGCGCGTACACCAGAGGATGCTCAGCTCGGTCGAGCAAGTAGTGACAAAGAAATCCTGCGATATAGGCCTTCGCCAAAGGGTGAGCTGCTTCTGGCAGGTATACCAGGCTTTGAGCGAGCGAGAACAGCAACGCGCTGGGATCGGTGTGATGCATCAGGTTTCCCAACTCGTGGTATTTGGCGGTAGTGGGGTTCGCTACACAGTAAAACAGCGGGTCAGGCCCCTGGTTTCCCAGCAAAAAGGCATTGCGCTCGCGCTCATTGGAAACAACGTCGGCAGCCGCTTTAACAAGAGCTTCGCGACCGAATTGGTCGTGTGTGATAATTGCTGGCATATGCACCCCTTCGTTTCTTTACGGATATTTTAGATATCCCATATGCATGCACCGTATACTGGTGTGCGTTTTATGATGCGTCCAAACGGGCGTGCGTTCAAGGACGAAAGGGTAACGATTATGGCGTTTGGGCTCACTAAAAAAGAGCTGAGCTGGGTTCTTTACGATGTGGGCAATTCAGCCTTCGTCATGCTTTCCACGGCGCTGATTCCCGTGTATTTTGCCTCTATCGCCGACCCGGGTTCTTCGGTGGTGGTTGCTTGGGGCTATGCGGAAACGGTTGCTTCGTTGGTTCTTGCCCTGCTCATGCCCGTGCTGGGCAGCCTTGCCGACTTGGCAGGCAACAAGAAGAAGTTCTTGGTTGGCTTTGCGGGCACCGGCGCTGTTGCCTGTGCTGCATTGGGCATCCCCGAACATGCGCTTGCTTTTTTGGTCGTATATGTAATTGCCGCCATTATGCTGAATGGCTCAATGGTGTTCTACGACGCCTTTCTGGTAGATGCCACCACCGAAGAACGCTATGACAAAGTTTCTTCCCACGGCTACGCCTGGGGCTACATCGGTTCGTGCATCCCGTTCATTGTGTGCTTGGCGGTAGTTCTGGGAGGATCGAGCTTCGGCATCGATGCGAAGCTCGGCATGAAGATCGCGTTCATCATCACCGCAGTGTGGTGGGTGATTTTTACGGTGCCTGTCGCCAAGAACGTGAAGCAGTTGCACGGCAAAAAACGCTCCGACCATGTGCTGCGCACCACTATTTCGGGGTTGAAGGGAACGGTGAAGAGCATCGTGAAGGACAAGCGCCTGCTGTTCTTCATGCTGGCGTTTTTCTTCTACATCGACGGCGTGCATACGGTAATCAAGATGTCCACCAGCTACGGCACTGATTTGGGTATCGATTCGACGCAGCTGGTGTTGGCGCTGCTGGTAACCCAGTTTGTGGCGTTTCCTTCCGCAATCGCTTATGGCAACCTGGCGAAACGCTTTGGAACCAAGCGCATGTTGAAGGTGGGCGTACTTGCGTACTTCTTTATCGTGCTATTTGCGGCGTTCTTCTTGAAGAGCGCGGTGGAATTTTGGATCCTTGCAATTTGCGTTGGCCTATTCCAGGGCGGTATCCAGGCGCTTTCGCGTTCAGAGTATGGCAAGCTCATTCCGAAGGAGCGCGCCAACGAGTACTACGGGTTCTTCGACATCTTTGGCAAGTATGCCGCTGTTATGGGCACCTTCTTGGTAAGCGCCTTTACCCAACTTACGGGAAGTTCTTCGCTGGGCGTGCTTTCCATTGCCCTGCTGTTCATTGTGGGATTCCTGTTCCTGCGCGCTATGCCGCCCATGTTGGGGGATAGTTAGAAAATCTTTCGGCGTTGGGCCGGGGCGCTATTCCTCGTCGAAAAACTCCGTATCGGTATCCTTCTCCCCGCGATCTTTGAAGGTTTTGCGCGTGCGGTATTCCAAAATGGCAGCAATGATGGTGGTCAGAACCAGGCATGCCACAATAAGGCAGCCGATGCCTTCGATGGTTTCAAACAGGAAATGATAGAGCTCGGCGAAGTCCATGGGTTCCTCTCACGGATTTGTTCATTGCGCGAACGGGTAAGCCGCCTGCGCGTGCTAGGTGAATAAGAGTATACTAGCGCTACTGTTTTCAAACGGAAACATACCGTATAAAGCACGTCGAAAGGGCAGTCATGCTAGACATTCGGTTCGTCCGCGAACATCTTGATGAAGTCGCTACTGCGATGCAGAATCGCAATCATACGTGGGATTCTGCGCGCTTCCAGGAATTGGACGAGTCACGTCGTGCTTCAATTGCTAAGGAAGAAGAGCTTCAGGCAAAGCGCAACGCCATCTCCAAGTCCATCGGCAAGTTGATGGGTGAAGGTAAGAAGGAAGAAGCCGAGGCGGCAAAGGCCGAGGTTTCCGAGCTCAAGAATCAGATCGCTCAGTTCAGCGCCGAACGCGCTGCAGCTGACGAAGGCCTGCGCGATATGCTCATGTCCACGCCGAACATGCCGGCTGATTCCACCCCGGTTGGCAAGGACGAAGACGACAACCCCGAGGTTCGTCGCTGGGGCACCCCGCGTAACTTCGAGGCTGAAGGCTTCGAAATGAAGCCCCATTGGGACTTGGGCGCAGAGCTTGGCATCATCGATGCTGAGCGTGCTGTAAAGCTCGCAGGTAGTCGTTTTGTGCTGCTGGGCGGCTTGGGTGCTCGTCTTGAGCGTGCTCTCATCAACTTTATGGCCGACACGCATATTTCCCGTGGTTACAAGGAATGGTGGTGCCCGGCTATGGCCAATGCCACCACGCTTACCGGCACCGGCCAGCTTCCTAAGTTCGAAGACGACCTGTTCAAAACCCGCGAAGGCATGTACCTCATCCCTACGGCAGAGGTACAGCTCACCAATATCCATTCCGGCGAAGTGCTTGAGGCAAGCGAGTTGCCCCTGAAGTACTGCGCCTTTACGCCTTGCTTCCGCGAAGAAGCTGGTTCTGCTGGACGTGACACCCGCGGCCTTATCCGCGTGCACCAGTTCGACAAGGTGGAAATGGTCAAGTATGCAAAGCCTGAAGAAAGCTACGACGATCTGGAGTCCATGGTTGCGGATGCCGAAAACATTCTTCAGCTTTTGGGCTTGCCTTATCGCGTAATCAGCCTTTGCACCGGCGACATCGGATTCTCTGCCGCCAAGACCTACGACCTGGAAGTTTGGTTGCCTTCCTACAACGCCTACAAGGAAATTTCCTCCTGCTCCAACTGCGAGGATTTCCAGGCACGCCGCGCCAACATCAAGTATCGCGACCCTGAAAACTTCAAGGGTTCGCGCCTTGTGCACACGCTCAACGGCTCTGGCCTGGCGGTTGGCCGTACCATGGCTGCCGTTATTGAGAACTACCAGCAGGCAGACGGCTCTATCAAGGTGCCCGATGTTCTGGTTCCCTACATGGGCGGCATTGAGGTTATCCGCTAAAGGATAGCCCGAAGGCATGGCAGAAAAGAACACAAGCAAGCGCCCCTCAGTGGTGGGGCGCAAAACGAAGGTCTCAAACGCTTCGGTGCCTAGCGCTTCTGCGGGCAAACCCGAAGGCTTGTTCCGGGATTCTTCGAAGGGCGCGGCACATCCCATGCCGCGTCCTTCTGTTCCCGAGGGCAAGAAGGCTAAGTCTTCCCTGAACGTGGAAACCGATTCAGTTTCCGAGAAGACGGGAACGCCTCGCATGAGCGCCAAGGCGAAGAGCCGCAAGCGCCGTCTTTCGCGACGCTTTGTAATGATTGCCTGTTCTGTTGTTGCGGTGCTGGCAATCGCCACGGGTTTGCTTTCGTGGAATCAGTGGCTGCGCTACGACGATGCGGCAGACATTCAGGGAATGTGGGTTATCGACGGTAGCAGCGCGACCATCACTGTTACCGATTCCGAGATCAAGATGAGCGACGACGTCTCGTATTCGTATTCTCTCGATACGTTCAACAAGACCATCAGCTTCTCATTCGGAAAATACACAGGCTCGGGCTCGTATGCGTTTTCGCCTGAGCGCGACACGCTTGTTATCACCGAAGAAAACCCTGATAGCGAACAGGGGAAGGCCTCGACCAAATTGGTGAAGCAGTAATGAACTGGTCGAGATCGAGCGAAGGGGTGTGCTCTGGGGAGCTGCCCCTTCGTGCTTTACGGGTGCGCGTGCGCCCCGACAGGGTAGAGGTTGAGATCGTTGTGGCGGCCGAGCGCTATGCGCAGACAGACTCCAAGCTGATAGCAGAGTGCTTGGGCCATGTGCCAACGCTTGGGCAGCACGCGTGTCGTAACAGCGTAGGCCCAGTGTTTGCTACGGTAATGAGGGGCACCTCCACTCCGCATCTTCTTGAGCATTTGATCATCGATGCTCAAACGCGTGCTGCAAAAGATCCCAATAGGGTCTTTACGGGCACCATGCAATGGAGCGCGGGGGATGGTTTGATCGCGCATGTTGCCTTTTCCTATGAGGACGATTTGGTGGCACTCGATGCGCTTAATCGGTCGCTCTCATTCTTAAATGGTGTGCTTATCGACCAACGTGGCTGATATTGGCCCCATTTCTCCTTTAAGATAATAACGTGAAGCACATGTTGCAGCTGATGGCTGGGCATCTGCGGGTGTTTTTGCCCGCCTGCTTTCCGCTGTTGGGATTCGGTTCCTATAGAATCATGCGCTTTGTTTCTTGCTTCATTGGCGAAGGCTTGTTTTGCCTGTTGGGCAAGAAGGAAAATCGGAGTTCGCATCGCGCCCATGGGGGGTCCGCTAGTGGTGGGTTCCCAATCGGCCTGTTGAGAGGACGAATATGAAAATCGCGGTACTTATGGGAGGCTCTTCGGCCGAGCGAGACGCCTCATTGGAAAACGGCAAGCGTATCATTGCCGCCTTGGAAGAAGCCGAGCATACCCCCGTTGCTATCGACGTTTCGGAAGATCTGGTGGCAACGCTTCGAGCCGAACGCCCCGACGCTTGCATCGTTGCCGTGGCGGGCAAAATGGGCGAAGACGGCACCTTGCAGGGCTTGCTGGATTTCTTGGGCATTCCCTATGCAGGGTCTTGCTCTGAGGTGTGTCGATCGGTTGCCGACAAAAGCCTGCTTTCTGTCCATATGCAAGCAGCATGCGATTTCTCTGGCGAGCAAACCGTAGCTTCATGGCCGCAGGGCTTCTGTTTTTCGAAGGTTGTGTTTGACGAACTGGGCGCATTTGGCGCCGTCGATCTGTTCGAGGACCGTATTCCCGGTGGTTACCCCTTGGCGGTAAAACCTGCGTGCGAAGGCCTTGCCTATGGCGTTCACAAGGCGAACAACAAAGAGGAACTGCGCGATGCACTTCGCGACGCATTCACTTTTGACGACAAGGTGATTGTCCAGCAATGGATTGAAGGCGTTGAGCTTTCAGTATGCATTTTGGGATCTGGCTGGGACGCGCATGCTCTGCCGCCTGTTGAAATCGTCCCGCGCAAGGGACTGTATCTCACCGATGCTCGTCTAGGTAGCGATGCAGTCGATTTTTATGCGCCTGTTCGTCTGGAATCGCTTTCCCATGACGAATCGACTGCCCAGGCTATCCGTTCGGAAATCGAGCGCGCGGCGCTTGAGGTTTACCGCGCGTTTGGCATGGAGGGCTATGGATGCGTCGACCTTATCTGGGACGGCGCCCAAGCGCAGGTTCTTGAGGTTAACGTAACCCCGGGCCTGGCGGAACGGTCCGTGTTTTCTGCTGCTTGCGAGGCGTCGGGGCTTTCCGTTCCTGCCGTACTCGACAGACTGATAGAGGAGTAACGGCGTAATCTATATTTCACCTCGGCAACAAGAGCGCCAGGTGAACGGTTCTGCTGCCTGAAGGCTGACAGCGCCTTTATAATGACGGTATTGCAACCAATCTTTTGGGGAAGGTGTTCCATATGGGTAAGTTCGCAACATTTCTTATCGGTGGCGCTGTTGGCGCTGTAGCAGGCCTGCTTCTTTCGCCCCGTTCCGGCGCGGAAAACCGTGCGCTTTTGAGTGAAGTCGCAAACGAGAAGTGCGGCACTGTTTCCTGCCCGCCTCAGCTGCAGGAAAAGGCTGGTCGGTTTGTAGAAGCCGCTGCATCCACCTCCACCAAAGTAATCAATACCGTGGTAGACAACGGCGCTGAGGCTCGCAAGGCCGTTGCCGAGCGCGCTCAGAAGTTCGCTCCTGCGCCGGTTCAGGCGTTTGATACCAACGGCGACGAGCTTCGTCAGAAGATCGACGCTGCTCGCGAGCGCATTGCAACCCAGGTTGCCAAGAACGCTGAAGCTGCGCGCGATGCTGCGGTAGATAAGGTTCCTGCCGTGCTCGATGCCGCTGCAGCGGCAAAGGAAACCGCAACGGGCGCCGCTCAGCATGCCGCCGAGGCTGTTCAGGGTGCTGCCGCAACTGCAGCCGATGCCGCCAAGGAAGCTGCCGGCACTGCTCAACATGCAGCTGCCGCAGTGGCCGAAAAGGTCCGTCCTTCCGACAAGTAGTACACGGTTCGGTGACGCTTCGTTTGCGGCAAGGATTTGCGATTACTGTAGAACAAGAACATGCGGTCTTTTGGGGCTGCGGGAACGGCGGTTTGCACCGCCGTTCTTTATACCTGCGGGTTATATGCGAAAGGAATGCTCGGTGAAGAAAAGCGAATATCTTATCAGCGAGCTTCTCGGTGTGCCGGTCTACGAGCCAGGGAAGAAGGGAAAGCCTTCTAAGCGTGTGGGCAAGGTGCGCCATTTCGTATTTCATCCTAAGGCACGTCGTGTGGTCGGGTTCACGGTAAAGCGTCCCGATATTGCGCTTATGGCCCACAGGTCCGATCTCTTTGTGGCTCTCGATGGTTTCGAAATTGAGGAAGGTCATATCCTCATCGACCCCAAAAGCTCTTCTGTTGGCAAGGCTGCCTGCAAGCAGCTGGGCATTTCCTGGGATGAGTGCATTATGTGGCAGGGCCTTCCCCTTATGACCGAAGCGGGTGACCGTTGCGGGTTCGTGGGGGATGTTCGTTTTGCCAGCTCCGATGGTGCCGTCAAGGTTGTTTCGGTTGATAGAGGCAAAACTGCCGACATCCTGTTGGGCTATACCGATATCCCCGCTTCTCTGGTGAAGGGCTTCAAATTAGGGGTCGGCGATAGGCTCAACAACGAAGACGGCGAAGATTTCCTTCGCGGTGCCATCATCGTTTCGCCCGAGGTGCTTGCCATGGCGCCTGAAGGCGGCCTGGCAGAAAAGGCCGGTACGGCAAGTGCCGTGGTGGGCGACAAGGCCTCGCGTGCGCCTGCCAGCGTTTCTGCCAAAGTGAAGCCTGCCGCAACAGAAGCGGCTCACAAAGCTGGCGAAGCGGTTAACGACGGCGCTTACAAGTTGGGCGTTCAGCTTTCCAAGACCAAGGGCATGTTCTCGAATTTCAAAGAAGAGTATCGTCGAGCTCGCAATGGCGAGGATAGCGAGGAATAATGGGCGGCGTTTCCAAGGAAACCGTTTCTGCATTCGGACACAAAATTAAGAAGAGCGATTTGTTCAAGCTTGTTGGCTTGGTGTGCTTTATCGCTCTGGTGTTTGGCATCGTGGCGGCGTTGTGGCCAAGCCTCTCTCTTATTTTCGAGCCTGATGGCCTCGATCAGATGATCGAAAGCATTCAGAGCCAGGGTCCTGTGGGCGTTCTCATCTTGCTTGGCCTTCAGCTGCTGCAGATCATCGTTGCGTTCATTCCCGGCGAAGTGGTGCAGGTTGCTGCGGGCATGCTCTATGGCCCTCTGTTCGGCACGCTTATCATTTTGCTTGGCTGCGTCATTTCCAGTTCGCTTATTTACACGCTGGTTCACAAGTTGGGAGCCCCCTTCGTTCGGGCCATGGTGGACGAAAAGCACTTGGTGAAGTTCTACGAGTTCGAGCGCTCGGGGAAATTGAATCTTATCGTGTTCGTGCTTTTCCTTATTCCCGGCATGCCGAAAGATGTGTTCACGTATCTGATCCCCCTTACCAACATGCGCATGCGTGCGTTCTTGGTCCTTTCGACCGTGGGTCGTATTCCCGGCGTTATTATTTCCACGTACGCTGCTGCCGGTTTGGCGGAGGGCGACATCACCACGAGCCTCATCATTTTCGGCATTGCTGCCGTGCTCATGATCCTGGGCATTATCTTCCGCGACAAGATTATGTCCGTATTGGGCACCCAGCGTGCGCTTCATAAGATGGATAAGGAACGCGAAGAAAAGCAGGTAGAGAAAACCCTGCGCGAGTCTCTTCAGCAGGAAGATGAAAAGAGAGTAGAGTAGCATGACCGGCAGGGAACAGGAGCCGTTCGCGTATTCTCCGGAATCGCAACCAGGGGGCTCTGCCGCACAGCCATCGGGGGGCTCTGCTCAGCCCGCTGAAGCGTTTCGTGCTTCCCCCGTGCAGCCGCACTATGCCGCCCCGCTCGCTTCGCGTGATCATGTGGCGGCTGGGTTTCTGGCTTTGCTCCTTGGCGTTTTCGGCGTTCATAAGTTCTATTTGGGCTACAATGCCCAAGGTTTCACGTTGTTTGCCCTCACTGTTATCGGTGGCCTTTTTACCTTCGGAATAGCAACGGGGGTTGTTTGGATTATCTCGGCGATAGAAGCCATTGCCTATTTATCGAAAAGCCAGAGTGAGTTCGAGCAAATTTACGTGTATGGCAAACGTGAATGGTTTTAGCCCTTCAGGCTTCGCTGAGCGGCTTTCTGTTTCTCAGGCAATGAGAAATGAACGGAGGTTCGTTTATGTTCGCGGAGCTATTTGTTTGGAAGATGTTGCCTATGGGGTTTATCGTGCGATGTCGCTATGTCTGTGGCGATAGCACGATATAATGGTGACATCGTGTGTATTCATGCCTTTAAGGAGGAACATTATGCCCACCATCACTCGTGATCAGGTTAAAGTCCCTGCGGACGTTATGCCTGAAGCTCGTGAGACGTACATTGACAACTACATGAAGGCAACTCGTGGTACGGGTCGCCTGATGCTTTTTGCTTGCGACCAGAAGATTGAGCACCTGAACAAGGACTTCTACGGCGAGGGAATCGACATCTCCGATGCCGAGCCTGAGCATCTTTTCGAGATCGGTTCTCAGGGAACCATCGGTGTTCTTGCTGGTCAGCGTGGTCTTGTTGCACAGTATGCTCCCGACTATCCGGAGATCAACTACCTCATCAAGATGAACTCCAAGACCAACCTGGTTAAGGGTTCTCAGGACGATCCCTATAGCCCCCAACTCTATGATTTGGAGGCTGTTCTGGCTATGCGCGAAGCTGGTGTGAACATCGTTGGTCTTGGCTACACCATCTACCTGGGCTCCGAGTACGAGTCCACCATGATGGCTGAAGCTGGCGAACTCATCGCAGAGGCTCATGCTGCTGGTTTGCTGGTTGTGCTGTGGATCTACCCCCGCGGCAAGGCTGTTACCGACGAAAAAGATCCCGATCTGATCGCTGGCGCAGCTGGCGTTGCTCTGTGCCTCGGTGCAGACTTCGTAAAGGTTAACCCTCCTCACGAAGTTGAGGGCCAGACCTCTGCAGAGGGTCTTGCTATCGCTTCTAAGGCTGCCGGTCGCACTGGCCTGGTTTGCGCTGGTGGTTCCAAGGCAGACGCTAACGTATTCCTCACTGAACTGCACAACCAGATCCACATCGGCGGTGCTTGCGGTAACGCTACGGGTCGTAACATTCACATGCGTTCCACCGAAGAAGCAATCCGTCTGTGCAACGCCATTTCTGCTATTACTCTGGGCGACTGGAGCGTTGAAGACGCTGAGGCTGTATTCCGCGGCGAAAAGAATTTCGCGCTCTAAGAGGCGCAATGACGCTGCGTGCTGTTCTGGCAGCACAGGGAAACCTCAAAGGGCAAGGCATGGCGCGAAGGCCAATGCCTTGCCCTTTTCAATTTTCCAGTGCTCACCAGGGCGGCGTTCGCTGGCCTACTTGCGAACTGGGAATATAGGTTCGTTCGGTGTGATCTTTTCCGGGCTGCTATCAAAGAAACGCGAAAAGAGCGCGAAGGGGAAGAAAAACTCTTGCGAATGCGGCAATAGTTTTATGCTCAACAATGAAGTTGCAGGTGAATGGGCGGTTTTCTCTGCCATAGTCTCTTCAACGTGAGCCGCGTTGGAGGGTGAGCTGTGATTGTGTTGCTGATTGCTTTATTCTGCCTGTTCTTTCTTATAACGATACGAGATGTGCGCTATCGATTGGTGTATGGAGAAGACCTGCTGATGTTGGTGTCGTTGCGCATGCTTGCAGCAGTTCTTTCTCTGTATCCTGACGAATCTGGTTTGCAGGCGTATCAATGGGGATTTGCCTCTTTGGGCGTTTCCGCCTTGGTGGCATGTTTTGTCGCGGCATTGTTTTGGGCGTTGGGGCAACTGGTGTCTAAGGTTTCGAGTAGCGCTGCCCTGGGCGGGGGAGACGTGCTGCTGTTGGCTGCATGCTGCCTGTTTGTCGGTGCGGGCAATCTTGATTGCTATGTTCTGTTTGTTGCGTTGATGGGTATTGTTCTTGCTTTGGTTTGGCTGTTTGCGAAGAAGAGCAAAACCTTCCCCTTTGCCCCGGCATTGGTGTGGCCCTGTTGGCTTCTGATTGTTCTGTAGGAATGGGATGAATGGGGGCTGACTCGTTGCGCCGATCCGCCCATTAGGTTGGTGCGCCCGTCACGAAAACAAAATTTCGAGCGTTTTTGCAACTTTTTTGCGATTAGGGACTCTCTTCTGTCTGTGCAGAGCGGAAATGGGCCGTTTCGCGGTCGATTTGCTGCGTTTTCGGGCCTAAATCTGTTGTTTGGCGTACCGCGGCAGTCCCTAATCGCAAAAAAGTTGCAAATCGAGTCGCATTATTGTTTTCGGGGTCCCAAAACAGCTCTGTCGGCCAAATTGCCCCGAGGTACATTTGCCTGTATCGCGAATTGGTGCATCAAGGAAGTGCGGAAAACAAAAAAAGCTTGCTGAAAGCAAGCCTTTATCATGTGAAGTGGTGCCCGAGGCGGGATTTGAACCCGCACGTCTTTCGACAACGGTTTTTGAGACCGCCGCGTCTGCCGTTCCGCCACTCGGGCGCAGAACTGCATTATACCTAAAACCAGAGAATTCGTCATCAGAAACGAATTATTCATAATCCCTTTGCGGGAAATTTTTTCTGGCCTTCCATCAGTTTCCTTTAACTAGCTATAAACAATCCGTAGAGCGGATTTCTTGCAGTGTGCGCTAGTGCAGGCGCATAATAAATTTTTAGCCAGTTTCTGGCTCATGTTAGGAGGATTAAATACCATGATCAATGAAACCATGTACGGTTTGGGCAACGCCCCTTCTGCAATCCGCGAGCTTTTCGCGTACGGCCTTGAGCGAAAGGCCCAGATTGGCGAAGACAAGGTTTTCGATTTCAGCATCGGTAACCCCAGCGTCCCAGCTCCTGACAAAGTTGCAAAAACCATGCATGAGTTGGCCGATATGCCTCCTGCTCAGCTACACGCGTATTCCCCTGCTTCTGGTTTGGATGAAACGAAAACAGCAATTGCAGATAATCTTAATCGTCGCTTCGGTACCGATTACGCTGCCAAGAACTTTTACCTCACCACGGGCGCTGCCTCCTGCCTTTCTTGCTGCATCAAGGCAGTTATTGTCGATCCAGGTGACGAGATCATCGTTATCTCGCCTTATTTCCCCGAGTATCGTGTCTGGATTGAGGCTGACGGCGGTACTTGCGTAGAGGTTCCTGCGCGCAAGGACAACTTCCAGATCGACTTAGACGCACTCGCGGCGGCTATCAACGAGCGTACTCGAGCCGTTATCATCAATTCACCCAACAACCCGGTAGGCGTGGTCTATACGCGCGAAACCCTTGAAGGATTGGCCGAGGTGCTGCACGCGAAGCGCAAGGAATTTGGCAGCTCACTGTTCCTTATTTCCGACGAGCCGTATCGCGAGCTTGCGTATGGGCCAGAGGTTTCCTGGGTTCCCTCTATCTACGACAACACCTTGGTGTGCTATTCCTGGTCGAAGTCCCTTTCCCTTCCGGGCGACCGCATCGGTTACGTTTTAGTTCCCAACGAAGTTGAGGAATCTGAGCGTGTGATGTTTGCCGTTGCTGGTGCAGGTCGTGCACTGGGCTACATTTGCGCTCCCGTGTTCTTCCAGCGCGTGATTGCCGCATGCGTCGATGAGCCGGTGAACGCATCCGCCTATGCTGCTAACCGCGAGCTGCTCACTCAGGGCCTCGATGAGCTGGGCTATCACTATATCGCTCCCGATGGAGCCTTCTATCTTTGGATGCAGGCCTTAGAGCCCGATGCCCAGGCGTTTTCCGACAAGGCGAAGGAGCACGAGCTGCTGCTGGTTCCCTCTGACAGCTTCGGTGTTGGCGGTTGGGTGCGCGTAAGCTACTGCGTTTCCGCCGATGTTATTCGCAATTCCATGCCTGCTTTTGCAGCGCTTAAGCGTGACTATGAATAGGGAACTCGATCCCATCAAGGGTGCCATCTTCGATTGTGATGGCACCCTTCTTGATTCTCTGGGGGCTTGGCGCGGCTTGGAGGATGAGGTGTCCCGATTGGCGGGCGTTACCGTAACGCCCGAAGAGCACAAGATGTTCACCACGTTCACCATCCCCGAAGTAGCGCGTTACTTCCACGAGCAGTATGGGCTTGCTTCGAGTATGGAAGCGGTTATGGGCATTATGGATGAGTACATGATGTCTTACTACGAGCGCGCTCATCTTATGCCTGGAGCTGAGGCTATCCTGGAATCATGCGCACGAAACAATGTGAAGATGAGCATGGCCTCTTCCAGCAAGCCGCAGTTTCTATGGGCAGGTGCTAGGGCAACAGGTATCGCCGATTATTTCAGCGCTATCGTTTCGGTCGAGGAAGTGGGCGCTTCGAAGCGCGAGCCTGCAGTGTACGATCGTGCTCGTGAGGCAATGGGAACAGAAAAGGCCTTTACCTGGGGATTCGAGGATGCCCTGTATGCCATGGACACCCTTGTAAAAGCGGGTTACCCCGTATTTGGCCTTTACGATGAGGCGCATGGCGTGTCTCAAGTGGAAGTGGAGAAGCGCGCTCGTCTGGTGGCACCGACGCTTGAGAACGTTGCTGTCCGTGAGGGAAATCTTATTGTGGGCTAGCTTTTGCCCTGGGAAACGGTGCAGGGTAATGCGTTATTGCTTGCCCAGCTCGTTTTCCAACATGTAGTAGAGACGCCGTCCTTCGATGATGGCGTCTTCGAGTTCGGAAGGGCTTTTCATCAGGGAGGGCAGAATAGACTCTCCCGTCATGGAAGCGATGTCTTCCGGCGTGTAATCACGAACCGAATATCCTGATGCTTCCAAGATCAGCTCTTTGCGGTGCTTTGCGTGGTAATGGTGCTGTAGGCCTTCGTTGGTGGACAGGATAACGACGGTCTGTTCGTCTGCGGGACGTTCATGAAAAACACCTTCCTCGATGCCGCGCTCGATGATGGTGATCAGCGTTCGGTAGAGTTTGCGGTAACGGTCGAGGAAGGCCTCAAATCCAGAAGGGTTTTCGTTTGCGATGGTTTCAAGCTCCCAAAAATCAAAGGGAAGCTCGCATTTGTGCACAACATCGAAAGCGATAAGGGCATAAAGCTGCGCTGCGCGATTTGAGCTATGCGCTTCAAGGTCTTCGGCGGTGGGGATGCGCTTGTTGGGATTAAGAATGCTTTCAATAAGCGCTTCTTTCGAAGCGAAATAGTAGTAGAAAGACGAAGGATCAACTCCAGCTTGGCGAGCGATTTCGCTCATGGAGGTGCGTGCATAACCTTTGGCGCGGAAAAGTCCAATGGCAACGGCAATAATCTTGTTGCGGGTCTCCTGGCTTTTCGCGCGAGTTTTAGTGCGTGAGTTTGCCATGATCCCCCTTCCTCAATTGTGTCTCTGGCAAGCTTTTATTATGCCAAATTGCCGAAGCCCTATCTAACGTTTTGGGGCAAGGGATTGATTTTGGTCTAAATGGAACAGAAAAGGTTCCATTACTGGTGTTGGTCGGTTCCCAGGATGGAGTTCATGAAGCCTGAGACGATGGAAATGACGATAGAGGCAACAAATCCCGATCCAAACGAATCGATAACGAATCCGGCGCCGAACAACGCATTGCCCATAGAAGCGGCAACATACAGAAGAATGGTATTGATTACCAGGTAGAACACGCCCAGCGAAAGCACGGTTATGGGAAGGCCGATAAGCTGGAGGAAGGGTTTTATGGTCATGTTCAAAAGAGCAATGATGAGAGCCATCACGGCAATGGAGCCCCATGAGCTTCCCGTTCCAACGATGTCGATACCCGGAACAAGCCAGACGGCAACGCCGACTGCAACGAAAATCGCAATTGTGCGCAAGATGAACTGCATGGCAAAGCTCCGTTTCCCTTGTGGGCATCATTTACAATAAACACGCTAGCAAAGCATCTTACGGCAGCGCAAGGCGCACTGCCTCTTTGTTTCCCTTGGGTAGGAATTGGAAGGAAACCCTTGATGATAGACGCAATAGAAAAGACCATTCGTACCCAGGGCCTGTTCAGTGCTGCAACTCCTGTGGTTGCCATGGTTTCGGGTGGATCGGATTCGACCGCACTGGCATACCTTATCAGCGACCTTTACAAACGCGGCCTTGTGGGGCAGCCCGCCATCCTTCACGTCAACCACCTTCTTCGTGGCGAAGACGCTTATGCCGATCAGAGGTTCGTGGAAAAGCTTGCCGCCCATTTGGAAATCCCGTTCTTCTCGTGCGAGATCGACGTGGCGGCTTTGGCTAAAGCGACCGGTGGCAATGAAGAAGCTGTCGGCCGAAATGAGCGTTACCTGGCAGCGCATGAAGCCCTCGAAAGCCTGTGCCGTCATGTGATGATCCCCATTTCGGAAGGGCGTATTGTTACCGCGCACACCCAAGACGACAGGGTGGAAAACTTCTACATGCGATCCATCGTAGGCACGGGCCCTGGTGGGTTTCGCTCCATGCTGTACTCCAACGGGCCGGTGGTGCGCCCTCTGTTGGATGTATCTCGTCAGGCGCTACGCGATTTTGTGAACGATATTCCTGTCGGCGAGGTGGTGCTCGACGAAGAGGGGAACCGTTGGCGCGAAGACGCTACCAACGCCCACACTGATAGATTCCGTGCGTTTGTGCGCCATGAGATAATCCCAAAGGCGAAAGAGCGCAATGGGCAGCTGCTCGATACCCTTTGCCGAACCATGAACCTTATTGCCGACGAAGACGATTTCCTTGACTCTTTGGCGAGCGAGTCAGCTGAGAGCAATTTGGAGTGGATCGGCGGTGACGGGGGAGACTCGTTCGATGGCTGTCGCTTGCTTCCCTCTTTCGGTGCGGTTGCACGTCCGTTGCAGCGTCGCGTGGTGATGGCCGTGCTCGAGGCCTTTATTGGGAACGAGGGGCGCATTGAATCGGCATCGATTGAGGCGATCCTATCTGCCTTCGATGAAGAAGGTGCTCCCATCAGCGGTTTCGTTACCAATGTGCAGGGAAATTTAGCGGTGAGTGCTAACAAGCAAGGCGTTTTGGTGGAGCCGATGGCCGTATTCCGCGCACGCCGGAAACCCAACCGCGCGTAATGAGCGTTTAGGCGTTGAAGCGTGACGCCTGCCTGAAGTTGCCCGAAACTGTGCCAACTGTAATTAAACGTACCTGCCAAGCTTATGTGCCCGATTGGCCTAAAAGGAGAATTACATGCCCGATACAACCACTATTCCCGTAAATGTTATCCTGGCTTCGAACAGCCCACGCCGAAAGCAGCTGCTTGAAGAAGCTGGCGTTAAGTTTACGGTGTATACCGGTTCCACCGAAGTGGACGAATCGCTTGATGCGGACCAACGCTCGCAGCCCTCTGAAGCGGTAAAGAAGCTTGCGGAGCGCAAGGCTGGTTCGGTAATTCAAGATATTTTGGCTGAAAACCCTGTAGGCTTGGGCATTGTTATCGGCGCTGATACCACGGTGGTGCTCGATGGAGAAATGCTGGGCAAGCCCTATAGTGCGGATCATGCGCGCGAGATGCTGGGGCGTCTTTCGGGTCGAACGCATGAGGTAATCACAGGTGTTTCCGTGTGGCTCGTTATGCTCAACGAATCGGAGGAAAAAGGCGGCGACGGCAATGTTTCGTTGGCCTTCCGCTCGTTCTCCGAGACCAGCACAGTAACCTTCAAAGAGCTTTCGACCGAAGACATCAACGCTTATGTTGCTACGGGTGAAACCATCGACAAGGCAGGCGCCTACGCCATCCAGGGCAAGGGCCGCAGGTTGGTAGAAAGCTACGACGGCGATTTCAACAACATTGTCGGTTTGCCTGTTGATACGCTTCTAAAGAACTTCCCTGAAATCATGCAGGAAACCATCGAAGCCGAGGTTAAGCCAAAAGAATAATCGCGGCTTATGCATTGCTTAAGCGCCGCCACCTCTCAAAAAGGGGTGGCGGCGCTTTTGTACAGTGAAGATTTATTGCAAAACAGTCACAGGCACCTTTCCGCAAATGCGCTAAGGAAAGCTTTTGTTACACTGAAGTACTGTCTATACCCGTATTTACTCCACCTAGAGGTGGGAAAAGAGGCTTTCGTGGAGCAGCATCCCAATCTTGAGCGCATCCTTTTTTCTGAGGATGAGATTCGTACGCGCGTAAAGGAAATGGGCGCACAGATTACCGAAGATTATGCAGGTAAGAGCATCGTGGTGATTTCGGTGCTGCGAGGAGCAGCTATCTTCATGGCTGACTTGGTTCGCGAAATCCACCTGCCAGTTGAAATGGACTACATGGCCATTTCTTCGTACGGCAACGGCATGAAGAGCTCCGGTGTGGTTCGTATCATCAAAGACCTCTCCAGCCAGATTGAAGGCCGTCACGTGCTTATCGCTGAAGACATCTTGGACAGCGGCCTTACCCTGCGCTACCTCATTAAGAACCTCGAATCGCGCAATCCTGCTTCCATTGAAGTGGCAACGCTTCTTCGCAAGGACACTCCTAATCAGGCAGATATCAAGTGCAAGTACATTGGCTTTGAATGCCCCGATGAATTTATCGTTGGCTATGGCCTCGACTACGCCGAGCGTTATCGCAACCTTTCGTGTATCGGCGTGCTGAAGCCCGAAGCAGCTCAGGAATAACGTCCGTTGGTTCGATCGAAGAACATAAGGAACTAATAATCTATGGCACAAACACCCAATCAAAAGAAGCCTAATCACAGCAAGCCCCCATTGCCCAAGCAGCCCAATCGCTCCAATATCGTTACGCTGGTTGTATTCTTGGCTGTTGGCATTTTCTTTGCCGTGATGATGACCCGCACCATGACGGCAACGAATGGCGTTACTCAGACCGACGAATTGGTGACGTCTGAGTTTACCCAGGCTGTCGAGCAGGGCCGCGTGAACACTGCTGTTTACGACACCGGCTCCTATACCATTACGGGCACCTATTACCCTGCCGCTACGGCGGGCGAGGCCACCACGGACGCGTTCAACACCGCATTCAATGCGCTGAACTCCGGCATGGCAAGCACCACGGGCGCTCGTCCCACCATCGTGCAGACGCAGGAGCTTGCAGCCTCTAAGCTTGGCTCCGAGCATAACTACACCTGCACATGGGTTGGCTCCGATTCGCTGGGTCAGCTTATGGCAGCGCATCCTACCATTCAGTACAGCGTGCGCCTGGCATCGCCTTGGGGTTCCATCCTGGCATCGATCTTGCCCATTTTGATCATTGCTGGCCTGCTGCTGTTCTTCTTCTCTCAGATGAACAAGGCAAACAACTCGCAGATGTCATTCGGTAAGGCAAAGGCGAAAAAGAGCGTTGAGGAACATCCCGACGTTCACTTTTCCGACGTCGCTGGTGTCGATGAAGCGGTTGAGGAAATGCAGGAAATCAAGGACTTCCTGGAAAACCCTGCAAAGTATCAGTCCCTTGGCGCAAAAATTCCTCGTGGTTGTCTTTTGGTGGGCCCTCCGGGTACTGGTAAAACCCTGCTTGCGCGTGCCGTTGCCGGCGAAGCGGGCGTTCCGTTCTTTAGTATCTCTGGCTCCGACTTCGTGGAAATGTTCGTAGGCGTAGGCGCTTCCCGTGTACGTGACCTGTTCAAGCAGGCAAAGGAAGCTTCTCCTTCGATCATCTTCATCGACGAAATCGATGCTGTCGGCCGTCAGCGTGGCGCTGGCTTGGGCGGTGGCCACGACGAACGCGAGCAGACTTTGAACCAGTTGCTCGTTGAAATGGATGGCTTTGAGGCCAACGACTCCGTTGTCCTTATTGCGGCAACCAACCGTGCTGACGTTCTTGACCCGGCCCTGCTTCGCCCGGGCCGCTTCGACCGCCAGATCGTCGTTGACGCTCCTGACGTAAAGGGTCGCGAAAAGATCCTAAACGTTCATGCCGCCAACAAGCCCCTGGCCGATGACGTTGATCTTGCCAGCATCGCTAAGCTCACCCCTGGCTTTACGGGTGCTGATCTGTCCAACTTGCTCAACGAGTCGGCAATTCTTACGGCTCGTCGCAACAAGCACATTATCACCAACAAGGAAGTTCAGGACTCCATGGAGCGTGTTATCGCCGGTCCTGAGCGCAAAGGTCGCGTTCTCGATGAACGTACGCGCAAGACCATTGCGTACCATGAGTCGGGCCATGCTTTGGTTGGCCACATGCTTGAAGGCGCCGATCCCGTTCATAAGATCTCGATCATTTCTCGTGGTCGTGCCTTGGGTTACACGCTTTCCATCCCCGACGAAGACAAGGTGCTCAACAGCCGCAACGAAATGCGCGACGAGTTGGCTGTGTTCCTTGGCGGTCGTGTTTCCGAAGAGCTGTTCTGCGACGACATTACCACGGGTGCTTCCAACGACCTTGAGCGTGCAACGAAAATGGCTCGCGCCATGGTTACTAATTACGGCATGAGCTCCGACTTGGGCGTGCAGGTGTTCGGTCAGCCTAATCACGAAGTGTTCTTGGGCCGCGATTACGGCAACACGCAGGATTACTCCGACGATACGGCTCGCCGTATCGACGACGAGGTTGCTCGCATCATGAAGGAAGCCCACGATCGTGCGGTGCAAATTCTTTCCTCCAAGCGCGACCAGATGGACCTTATGGCTACCGTTTTGCTTGAGCGCGAAACGATTGACGGCGATGCTTGCCAGGCATTGCTCAACAACCGTTGGGCAGAGTACCTGCAGGAAGAGCAGGCCAAGGAAGCTGAAGGCAAAAAGCCAGAGCTTGAAACTGCTGAAGATGCCCCCGCCGATGCGGTTGCGCAACAGGATCAGCAGGCCTCCGCAGTAAGCGAGGCAACATCCGTAAAGCCTGAAGCCCCTGACGGGGGAGCATCGGGCCCTGAATCGGGCAACCAACAATAATGGTTAGCAACGCCCCGGGCCATACGGCCTGGGGCGTGGTTTATAAGGAGCAAAACTATGATTTGGTGCTGTGGACGCTTTCCCTTCGATTCCCGCACTCCCGTTATCATGGGCATTTTGAACGTGACCCCCGATTCATTTTCCGATGGTGGCTCGTACGCCAACGTTGAGGAAGCGGTGGCTGCCGCTCAGAAAATGGTTGAAGAGGGTGCTCTTATCATCGATGTGGGCGGTGAATCAACGCGCCCTGGTGCAAATCCCGTGCCTGTCGAAGAAGAGCTTTCTCGCACTATCCAGGTAGTGAAGCAGCTGGCCGAAAAGGATATATGCGTAAGCATCGATACCCGCCATGCCGAGGTGGCAAAGGCGGCGGTTGAAGCGGGCGCAAGCATCATCAACGATGTAACGGGCTTCCGCGATCCTGCTATGGTTGAGGTTGCCAAGGGGTGCGATGCTGGCTTGGTGGTAATGCATATGCTGGGCGACGACCCTCGCACCATGCAGGACGAACCCCAATACGATGATGTGGTGGCGGAAGTATGCGAGTACCTCTCCAAGCGTGCTGCCGGGCTTGAGGCGGCCGGCATTGCCCATGATCGAATCTGCCTTGATCCTGGCCCTGGCTTTGGCAAAACCGCCAAGCAGACCATCGAGCTTATGCGCAACTTCCAGGAGTTAGTGCATCTGGGGTATCCCACAATGGTTGCCGTTTCCCGAAAGAGCTACATCGGCTATGCCTACGACATCGATGACCCCAAGGAGCGCGATGCCGCGTCTGCCGCAGAGGCGCTGATGGCATGCGAATTGGGTGCTTCGGTAATCCGCACCCATAATGTGGCGCTGACCGAAGAGTCGCTGAAGGAAAACCTGCGACCCTATGCGTTTATCGGCCTTGGCTGCAACGTTGCTTTGGTTGCCGACGAGGGCGAGGAGCTTGAGGGCAAGAAGGCAATGCTCAGCCAGGCTATCACCGATATGTGCCTATTGCCTGATTCTCAGATCATCGATGTTTCCAGCTTCTACGAAAGCGAGCCTGCTTATGTGGAAGACCAGGACTCGTTCGTTAATGCTGTGCTTATCTTGCGTACGGGCCTGCCCCCGCAAGAGCTTTTGCGCTATCTGAATATCATTGAAGACAGGCTGGGTCGCATCCGCGAAAAGAAGAACGGTCCGCGCACGTGCGATTTGGATATCCTTGATTACCAGGGCTATGTGTCCGACTTGGAAGTACTGACTTTGCCTCATCCTCTTCTTACCGAACGTGATTTCGTGGTGAAACCGCTGCTTGAGATTGCTCCCAACCATGAGCTCTCCGATGGTACGAAAGTCACGCTCGATACCGTAACAGTGGGCAAGGCATGGAAGTGCTAAGCCGGTCTGAGCATCAAAACAACGGTCGTGTTGCGAAAGGCGCCCCCTCGGTGGCGGCGCCTTTGCGCCCGGCCGTTTCTTCTTTTTGGGACTTGCACGCCTATGCGTGCGTCCGCTCGACGAATGAACTCGTAAAAGAAGCTCTTCGCCAGGGTGTGCCTGAGGGGTATTGTGCAACGGCCTTGGAGCAAGAAGGCGGCTATGGACGTCAAGGAAGGGTTTGGGCCAGCCCTTTGGGCGGTGTATACACTTCCTTCGCATTGCGACCCAGCGTGCCGCCGCAAATGCTCCCCACTTTGAGCTTGGTCGCCTCATTGGCAGTAGCTGATGCACTTGAGCGGGTGCGTTCAAGCTGTAACCCACTTATCAAATGGCCCAATGATGTGCTTTGCTCAGAGGGAAAACTCGCGGGCATTTCGCTTGAGGCTTTAGCTGGCGGTGTATGTGTTGGCGTGGGGGTCAATGTGTATGAGCCTTTCGCCAAGCGCGAAGTTGAGGGGAAGTACTCCTTGGCGTATTTGCAAGATGGTGTTGTGGAAGCGGGCCTTTCTGCAGAACAGCGTACCGTCATGACCCAGGTGGTTGAAAGCATGCTTGAAGCAATGGAATGCCGCTACGGACGCTGGCTCCAGGAGGGCTTCTCGGCTTTTATCGATGAGTACAGCCAGCGCTTTGCTTATCGTGATAAGCGGGCATCCCTCGCGCTTATCAATGGAGATGAAACCATCGAGGGAATTATTCGTGGCGTTGATGGCTTGGGGCGTTTGCTTGTTGAAAACGATGTTGGGATTATTGTGCCCATGAGTTCTGGCGAAGTGCACGTGACTTCGCTTCAAAGATAGTCCGTAGCTGCCGGTTTAAAGCAGCAAGGATTTCAAGCCGATAAGAATGAGCACGGCGCCGCCAATGATGGTTGCCTTTTCGCCGAGCGCGTTACCGAAGCGCTTGCCGATACTTAGGGCAACGATGCAGGTAAGTGCCGTAGTGATGCCGATGATGCCCGAAGAGGTGAGTACGTTTACTTCCAGGGCGGCAAAGCTTACGCCGACGGCCAGGGCATCAATGCTGGTGGCAACTGCCTGGAACAGCAGTACAGGCATGGTGAGTGTCTGTTCGGATGCCTCTTCGCCCTCTTCTTCGTGGAAGGCGTCCCAGATCATCTTTCCGCCGATGAATCCCAAGATCGCAAAGGTAATGATGCCAGCATATTGGGTGATGAAATCGCTCACCAACTGACCCAGAACGAACCCTACAACGGGCATGAGAAACTGGAAAAAGCCGAAAGCAAGGGGCATGGAAAGGCTGCGGGTGCGTGAGATTTTAGGATAGGCAAAGCTGTTGGAGATAGTAACGGCAAACGCATCCATAGCGAGTGCTAGACCAAGTATGACGATTTCAAAAACGCTCACGGCCGCCCTTTCTTCAGTGCAAACTTGTATTTTCCCCCAAGGCAAGCCGCTTGTTGTCTAGGCGGTCAACATGACACACATTTGATAAATACATGCATTTTGCCTAGGGGATATGGCGGTATTTAAGCTGCATTGTCAGAATAGGCAGAGCAATTGATTGGCTGCACGCGTTGATGCAGGCGGCCTGGCACAATAATGAAACATGAGCGAAAGGTACCGAGCCCGCATGGCCGAAGAGCAGATTCAGGGAGAACGGAAAGAACATCAGGGGGCACATTTCGAAGAGGGCACTATGCGCAAGCATGTTGCTGGGGGAGCAACTGCTAAAGGCAACGATCGTACTGCGCGTATGGGAACGGGTCCCATTCCGAAATTGGTGCTGGAATTCGCCATTCCCTCTATCGTGGGCATGCTGGTTAACGGTGCCTACAACGTAATCGACTCCATCTTCCTTGGCCAGGCTATGGGCGAGATTGGTCTTTCGGTGGCAACTGCTGCCATGCCGCTGATGACCATTTTCATGGCGTTGGGCATGCTTATCGGCAATGGTGGCAATGCGCTTGCCGCACTGCGCTTGGGCGAAGGCAACAAGCAGGCTGCTGAAAAGAGCCTTGGCAATACGGTGTGCCTTGGAATCATCATTGCGGTTGTGGTGGCTATAATCGCCTGTATCCCGCCCTGCATGGAGGCGCTCCTCTCGCTTTCCAGCGCTACGCCTGAAATCCACGATTACACCTACTCGTTTATCCAGATCGTCGCTTTTGGCGTTATCTTTCAGATCATCGGTATGGGCGTGAATAACTTCATCCGTACGGCAGGCGCGCCAAACCGCGCCTTGCTTACCATGGTTATCGGCACGTTTTCCTGCATCATTCTGAACTACCTGTTTGTGTTGGTTTTTGGATGGGGCGTTGTGGGCAGCGCGCTGGCAACCGTGCTCGGTCAGGGTGTTTCCTGCGTTTGTGTATTGTGGTACTTCCTGTTCACCAAGAACGTTGCATTTAAGCTGCACGCACGTAACTTGAAGCTCGATGCTGAAGTAGTAGGGTTCATTTTCTCTTTGGGCGCTGCCAGCTTCATCATGCAGATGGCCATGTCGGTTATCAACTTCCTTGTTAACTATCTGTTGGTGTTCTACGGTGCGCAGAGCCCCTTGGGTGCCGAAGCTGCGCTGGCGTCTATCGGCGTTGTGCAGCGTTGCGCCATGTTTACCGTGCTGCCCCTTATCGGTACCGCAGTGGCGATTCAGCCGCTGCTGGGATTCAACTACGGAGCAGGGCTTATCCCGCGTGTGCGCGAAACGGTGCGCTTCGGCATCTTGATGGCTACGGTTATCGGCACCTGCATGTGGATCATGATCATGCTGTTCTCGGGCGATATCGTAAGCTTCTTTGGCATTCGTGCTGACGGTCTGCGCGACTTTACCGCCTTTGCGCTGAAAGTCCAGCTGCTTGTGCTTCCGGTTGTCGGCTTCCAGATCGTGGTAGGCAACTACTTCCAGGCAACGGGGCAACCGATGAAATCTATCATCCTTTCCCTTACCCGTCAGGTCCTGTTCCTTATTCCTTTGTATATCGTGCTCCCCATCGTGCTGCCTATGCTGGTGCCTGCGCTTACCGGTTTGGACGCTCTGTATTTTGCGGTGCCGATCGCCGATGGTCTTTCCGTTGTTGCCGCGGCGGCGTTCCTCGCATTCGAGATGCGCCGTTTGAAGCGCGTTGAGGCGGGAGAGGAAATGTCTCGCTTTGGCAAGGGCGCAAAGCATTCGTAGGCGTCGTTTAAATTCCATGTGGTCACGCTTATGGGTTGGCTAGCAGCTTGCGGGCTGGTGATGGTTGTCGTGCGTAGCGCCGAAGAGCACGATGTAGGGCATGGCTGCCTGTAGACGAACGGCGGTTGTAGCTCGCAAAGCATTCGTGGGTGCTTGTATTAAATGCCCGTTAACGCTGAGCTTTAGCCCCTTGTGCCAAGTGGCCGCTATAGCCAAACTGCATCGAAGAATCCAGTTGCATACCTGCCACAATTTTGTGCCGCATGGCGTCTAACGCGAAACTACGCCGAATCGGATTGATTTGGAAAATGCCTGGTTATTCACAAAAGGCAACATATCATGCCTATTTATATATTAACGTAATTTGAAAAAGTGCGTTATACTGCCCGATCATGACGTAGTATGCGTTTGTTCAAATCGAGGAAGGAATAAATTAATGTCCGAAGCAATGACGCAGCATTCCACCGCACGTGCTCGTTCCGTCGCGTTCTGCGGCCTGTCCATCGCTCTTATGGCGGTTGCGGCATGGGTTACGGTTCCCTTTGGACCGGTTCCCTTCACCTTGCAGACGCTGGCAGTAATGTTTGTGCTGTTCGCATTGCCCGCCAAGCAGGCGCTGGTCGCAATCGGCGGCTATATCGTTCTCGGTGGTTTGGGTCTTCCGGTGTTCTCTTCCTTCAAGGGTGGTTTGGCTGCACTGATGGGCCCCACGGGTGGTTTCATCGTCGGCTTCTTCGTTGCTGCTGTGGTTGCTATCGCCGCTGCTTCTCTTCTGAAGCGCACTCCCTTGTTTGCTTCCGAGGAGCAGAAATCCTTCTTTGGAACTCACATTGCCGCAGGCGTTCTTGCTCGTAATGTGGTTATGGGTGTGGTGTTCCTGGCGGTTCTCTATGTGTTTGGTTGGGCGTGGCTCATGGTGGCGGGCCATCTTAGCGCTGAGGCTGCATTTGCCGCTGCGGTGGCGCCCTTCGTTCTGATTGACGCAATGAAGATGATTGCCGCTGTGCTGATTGCCCAGGCAGTAAGCGCTGTAGTCGCTCGCTAGGTTTGCAGACGCAGCTGCGAAGCTGTTTTGCGGCCCGTGAGGCTGGTCGTTTCGCCTGAGTGCTCGGGCGTAGCTATCGATGTTGCATTGCGAATATTGGACTGAATTTGAGGAACCCAGATATCGAACCGGTTTCGATTAATTCGGATATCAGACTGGCTCTGATTGGCCTGGATATCGGACTGGCTCTGATTGGCTGTCAGGTAAGGAGGACCGCATCATGCGGCCCTCCTTTTTTGTCCTACAACCCCTTTTTGCGCGTAAGCATCGGGTGAAGCCTGGCAAGAAACCGCCGTTGTGTATTCGCGTGCACCGAAAGGCGCCTTCCTGGACGGGATCTAGCCGTAGTGCATCCTTGGTGGCAAGTCATGGCAATATTTCGTTGCGATGCATTCCCGAAGGGGCCTCGGACAGAAAAAACGCCCTCTCGTGGCAAGATATTGCCGCCATGCATCCAAAATGAGCTGGTTTTGGCAAGATATGTTCTCCATGTATTCAAAATGCCCTGCAAAGCGCCGTTTGGGAATACATCTCGCGGGTATCTTGCCATCAAGACGCCCTTTTCCCGTCCGAATCCCTCAAATCATGCACAATGGGCAAATATTGCCACGCTTTTTCGACTCGTCTTTCGTGTGGGAGCTTTGCGATTCCTGTCTGCGTGGGAGCTTGGTGCACGACCAGCGTTGAGGTTCGTCCTTCACTGCGGTATTAGCGTGTTCCCCCGCGTGAAGGTGCAAACGCTGTAGCTCGTCCTTTATGTGGAGGCGCCAGCGTCGCCGTCCGTCCTCTACGTGGAGGTGTCAGCGCTGTGATATGTCCTTTCCGCGGGGATGCCAGTACGGCAACGAAAAAACGCGTGCAGCCGAAAGTACCTTCCTGGGTGAGGTCTAGCCGCAATGCATTCCTAAGTGGCAAGTCATGGCGATATTTCGTCGCGATGCATCCCCGAAGGGGCGCTACAGGGCGGGGAACGCCATCACAAATACGGCGCCGCCTTCGGGGGCGTTGAACGCGGTTACCGTGCCATCGAAACTCTCTACAATTTCCTTCACAATGGCCAGTCCGAGGCCCGCGCCTCCGCTGTTGCGTGCACGCGAGGCATCACTGCGATAGAAGCGCTTGAACAGGAGGGAAGGGTCGTCTTCGATGCCGCAACCATCGTCTTTTACGGCAACTATTGCCTGGTTGTTTACGCCGGAAAGTAAGACGCGGACATGGCCACCCTCTTCAACATGTCGAATGGCGTTATCAACCAAATTGATGATCGCCTGTTTGAGGCGATCGTTGTTGCCTAGGATATCGGGGGCAGCGCCCTCTACGCTTAAGGTGACGTTCTTGTCTTGGGCGATGGGCTCAAGCATTTCGATAACTTCTTGGGCAACGGGTGCGATATCCAAACGCTTCAAGGCCGCTGCGGGAACGCCTTCTTTTGCGTGCTGCAGCGCCAAGAGCGAATTGGTGAGCTTTTTCAGGCGTTCCGACTCGCTCAGGATGATCTCACAGAAATGCTCGCGTGTTGACTGGGGCATATCGGGGTCAAGCATCAATTCGGCATTGCCGCTGATGGCGGTGAGGGGCGTGCGGAACTCATGGGCAACATCGCTCACGAAAGAATCTTGACGATCCTGCACTTTGGAAAGCTCGTCGAGCTTTGCCTCGTAGGCGTGGTTCAACTCGCGGAAATCTTCAGACAGCTGGTCAACTTCGTACAGCGCACCTGTAGGTTCGAACACGATGCTCTTGTCGCCTTCGCGGTAGGCGCGCGTTTTCTGTGCCAATTCAGTGAGCGGTTGGGCGATGAAATGCGCAATAAGCAAGCTCAAGAAATAGCAGAGGCAGGAAACGGGGATGATAAATGCCAAGATGAAGCGCGAGCAGCCGAATGCCAGCACGGCAATGGCAGCCGTAACAGAGCTGCCGAAAATAGCCAGCAAAGCGGTGAGAAAAGAAATATTGGTAAACAGCCTCATTGAATCCCCTCGAAGCGGCAGATAGCGCATGCGCCGGTCTGCGGCCCCTTATTTCTTGAAGCGATAGCCGTATCCGCGCACCGTTTCAACGAGCTTCGGGTCGTACCCGGCTGCCTCAATCTTATCGCGAAGACGCTTGATGTGCGTGTCGACTGTTTTCGTTTCTGTGATGAATTCCCATCCCCATGCATCGTGGAGAAGGTCTTCGCGGGAAACCACCTTACCCGCATTGTGCATAAGGCAGCTTAGCAGCTCGAATTCGCGTGGGGTAAGGTCGATGGGACCCTTTTCACCTTGGGCAACGTGCGTGTCTTCGTTCAAGGTGATGCCGCTTGCCGTTACCTCATTCGAGGGCTGCGCGTTTTCCAGGCCTTGGCTGCGACGCAGAAGGGCGCGGGTGCGTGCAAGGAGTTCGCGCACGCCGAAGGGCTTTGCGAGATAGTCGTCGGCTCCAAGCTCGAGTCCTACGACTTTGTTCAGTTCGCTGTCACGCGCAGAAAGGAACAAGATGGGCGTTGTCATCTTCGCGCGGATGCGGCGGCACAGTTCGTATCCGTCGATACCGGGCAGCATGATGTCTAAAATGAACAGATCGAAGTGGTCGCTTTCGATTTTCTCGAGCGCTTCTTCGCCGTTGGAAGCCACCTCGGTGAGGTAGCCTTCCTTCTGCATGGCATAGCTTACAAATTCAGTGATTGAAGGCTCATCGTCTACGATGAGTATGCGAGCGGGATTTTCCATTGCGCCACCTTCTGCGGATGCGTTAATTACGGTTACGGCTAAGGGATTGCCGTCCAAAATCGATAGTATGGTAGCATTCGCTCGTATCGCTTAAACCTGAAGGGATTGTCAGAAACATGTTACTTGCGATTGACGTGGGAAATACCCAAACCGTGCTCGGTGTATACGATGGTGAGCACTTGGTTCATATGTGGCGTGTGGCTACCAACGTAGATCACACCAGTGATGAGCTCCGAATTAAACTGCATGTTCTGATGGAGGCCGAAGGCGTTGATCCCAAGTGCATCGACGGCGCCATTTTGGCCTCGGTGGTTCCCGCTCTTACTCATAATTGGGAAAAGGCGTGCTATCGCTCGTTCTGCGTTCAGCTGCTTGTCATTTCCGCCCAAACCGTGGGGCACCTTATCAACATGGACCAGGAGAAGTTCGCCGAATTGGGAGCCGACCGCGTGGCAGATGCCGCTGCTGCGAAATGCCTGTACGGTTCGCCCGTCATTGTGGTCGACTTCGGTACTGCTACCAATATCGAGATCATCGACAAGACAGGCACGTTTGTGGGCGGCATCATTGCCCCCGGTGTCGATTCGTCCATGCGCAGTCTGCTTTCCCGCGCAGCGTTGTTGCGATCCGTAGAATTGGAAGACCCGGGCACGGCAATCGGAACCAACACCGCCGATGCGCTCAAGGTTGGCGTGGTGTACGGCGAGGCCGCTCGTGTCGACGGCTTGGTCGAGCGCGTTTTCGATCAGTTGGGCTACGAGGCCAGGGTGGTAGCAACTGGTGGCTTGGCGCACCGCATCGCCCCCGCATCGAAGCACATCGCCGAAATCAACCTTGAACTCACTTTGCAGGGCTTGCGTATGATCTACGATGAGATCGCCCAGTAAAGCCCAGTAGGACAGAGCAATAAGCCAAGAAGAGGAAGCGAACTGTTTATGCTGACGGATATCGAAATTGCGCAGGCGGCAACGCCTTGCCCCATTACCGAAATCGCTGAAAAGGCAGGTATCTCGGAAGAGTACCTCGAGTGCTACGGCAAGACCAAGGCAAAGGTTGACTACAACCTGCTCCGCAACGAAGACCATAAGCCCGGTAAGTTGGTGCTGGTCACGGCAATCAACCCCACCGCTGCCGGCGAAGGTAAAACCACCACGACGGTAGGTTTGGGCGATGCCCTTTCCCGCTTGGGCAAGAAGACGGTAATCGCTTTGCGCGAGCCCAGCCTGGGACCGGTGTTCGGCATCAAGGGCGGCGCCGCAGGTGGTGGCTATTCCCAGGTAATCCCTATGGAAGAAATCAACCTGCATTTCACGGGTGACTTCCATGCCATTGGCGCGGCAAACAATCTGCTTGCTGCATTGCTCGATGCCCATATCCACAACGGCAACGAGCTCGGTATCGATGTTCGCCGCATTACGTGGAAGCGTGTTGTTGACATGAACGACCGTCAGCTGCGTAACATCGTGTGCGGCTTGGGCGGCAAAGCCAACGGCGTCCCCCGTGAAGACGGCTTCGATATTACGGTTGCTTCCGAGGTCATGGCCATCTTCTGCTTGGCAACCTCCATCACCGACCTGAAGGCGCGCTTGGGCCGTATCGTTGTTGGCTACACCCGCGACGATAAGCCCGTTACCGCCCATGACCTTCATGCTGAAGGCGCTATGGCTGCGCTTTTGAAGGATGCGCTGAAGCCCAATTTGGTTCAGACACTCGAAGGAACCCCCGCATTCGTGCACGGCGGTCCTTTCGCCAACATTGCACATGGCTGCAATTCCATCATGGCAACCAACATGGCTCTTGCTCTGGGCGACTACGCGGTAACTGAAGCCGGTTTCGGTGCCGACCTGGGAGCCGAGAAGTTCTTGGACATCAAGTGCCGTCTTGCGGGCTTGAAGCCTGATGCTGTTGTAGTGGTTGCCACGGTTCGTGCGTTGAAGAACCATGGCGGCGTTGCCAAGGCAGACCTGAACGAGGAAAACCTCGAAGCGCTGGAAAAGGGTCTTCCCAACCTGCTTCAGCACGTGGAAAACATCACTCAGGTGTTTGGCCTCCCATGCGTTGTCGCCATCAACGAATTCCCCACTGATACTCAGGCAGAAATCGATCTGGTTCGCGCCAAGTGCCAGGAGCTCGGTGTCAACGTTGCCCTTTCCCAGGTCTGGGCAAAAGGCGGCGAAGGCGGCGTAGAGTTGGCTGAGGAAGTTATGCGTCTGTGCGAGCAGGAAAGCTCTCTGACCTTCACCTACGAAGATGATATGGGTCTCGCGGAAAAGATCGAGGCAGTTGCCAAGCGCATTTACCATGCAGATGGGGTAGACTTTGCTCCTGCTGCGAAGAAGGAAATCAAGCAGCTTGAAGAATTGGGCTTTGGATCTATGCCGGTCTGCATGGCGAAAACCCAGTACAGCTTCTCCGACGATGCTGCACTGCTTGGTGCTCCGCGCAATTTCCGCATTACGGTTCGTCAGGTTAAGGTATCTGCAGGCGCTGGTTTCGTTGTTGCCCTTACCGGTAATGTCATGACCATGCCAGGCTTGGGCAAGGCCCCTGCTGCCTTCAAGATCGACGTTGATGAAACGGGCAAGATCTCTGGCTTGTTCTAGGCTGCTAGAAAATAGCTGGAAATACCAGCAAGGTATTATCGGGCTGGCGCAGGTGCGCTGGCCCGTATCGTTGTCATAGGTAATAAACGATTAGGAAACATCTTGAGCGAGTGGACATTAATTGACGAGGTTGCCGCTGGCACCCCAACCCCTGGTGGCGGTGCTGCCGCCGCATACGTGGGAGCTTTGGGGTCGGCGTTGAATTCCATGGTGGGAAACCTGACGGTTGGCAAGAAAAGCTATGCCGACGTGGAAGACCAGGTGAAGGAATGCCTATCGCAGCTTCAGCGGGTGCGTGAAGAGCTCCTTGCCTTGTCGAAGAAGGACTCTGAGGCATTTGCCCCTTTGGCGGCATGCTATAAAATGCCCCGCGCTACCGAAGAAGAAAAGGCGCAGCGCACCAAAGCAATGCAGAAGGCGCTCATCGATGCCATCGAAGTGCCCCTGTCGATCATGAAAGCATGTGCTCGCGTTATCGATCTTTCCGATTTTATGGCTCATAATGGCTCAAAGATGGCGCTTTCCGATGTTGCCACGGGTGTTTCCTTTGCGAAAGGGGCACTAAAGGGCGCTGCCCTGAACATCTTCGTCAATGCCAAAATGCTCGAGGATCGCAAGCTTGCGAAGCGTTACACTGACGAAACAGAATGTCTCATTATTGAATGGGGCAAGCGTGCCGATGATATTTACGTATTTGTGTTGGAGGGACTCAGATAAGTATGACCCGCATTTTGAAATCGAAACCAGTTACTGATGCGATTGCCGCCGATCTTGCTCATCGTGTCGAGCGTCTGAAGATCTTGGGCATCGAACCTACGCTTGCTATCGTTCGCGTAGGGTCCCGCCCCGACGACCTGAGCTACGAGCGCACTGCTTGCAAGCGCGCAAAGGCTTTGGGTCTGACCACACGTGTGTTCGAGCTCGATGAAAAGGTTTCCCAGGAAAAACTGCTCCTGCAAATTCGCCGCATCAACGCCGATTCAAGCATTCATGGTTGCTTGGTGTTCCGCCCTCTTCCCTCTGAGATGGAAGACAAGCTTGTTTGCGATGAGCTTGCTATGGCGAAGGATATCGACGGCGTTTCCACTGCATCGCTTGGTGCGGTGTTTACCGATGCCAAGGAAGGCTTTGCTCCTAGCACCGCAGAAGCTTGCGTAAGGGCGCTCGATTTTTACGATATCCCTGTAGAGGGCAAGCACGTAGTTGTCGTTGGTCGCAGTCTTGTGGTGGGCAAACCTGTTGCCATGCTGCTGCTTCGCCGCAATGCCAGCGTGACCATCTGCCATTCCCGCACGGAGGACCTGCCCAAGATCATGCGCACGGCAGACATCGTTATTTGCGCAACGGGCCGCGCACGTGCCTTTGATGCATCGTGCTTCCGCGAAGGCCAGACGGTTTTGGACGTTGGTATCAATTTTGACAAGGACGGCAACCTGTGCGGCGATGTCGACTATGAATCGGTCGAGCCCGTTGTCGATGCCATCACCCCGGTCCCAGGTGGTCTCGGTTCTGTTACCACTTCTATCACCATGGAGCATACGGTTTCGGCTGCAGAAAAGACCATCAGGTAATTCTGCTTGTCGTTAAATGAATGCATGGGCGCCAAGGCGCCAAAGCGCTCAATGGGGTTGTTCCTCATTGAGCGCTCTTGTTGGATCCTGCTTTTCCGAAGGGAATCTTTATGTCCGGCAAATGGGTTGAAATAGCACGTACCTCTTCGGTAGAGGAAACGCAAGCTTGCGCAGCGGCACTGGCTGGCGTGCTTGATGCAGGTGCTGTTGTGACGCTTGACGGAGATCTGGGGGCGGGAAAAACGCACTTTACCCAGGGGCTGGCAGCTGCCTTGGGCGTTGCGCAGGCGGTAACGAGCCCCACCTTCAACTTGGTGGTTGAATACACCGATGGGCGTCTTCCCCTGTACCATTTTGATCTGTATCGCCTTGATTCCCCTTACCAATTGGAAGACTTGGCATTTTACGAATACGTCGAAGGCGATGGCGTTTCCTGCATCGAGTGGGCTTCGAAATTTCCCGAAGAAATGCCAGAAGATAGGCTCGAGGTGTATCTTGCCGTCGAGGGCGAAAACGTTCGGGCAATTCGGGCATGTGCCCACGGATCGGCAGAATCAATGCTTCAGAGTTGGCGGGCTGCGTTGGCTTAGCTTTTTGCCAGGCGCGTTCTTTTCGGAAGGATTGCGCCTGGTTTTTCTGTTTTCAGGGGCATGCGCTAGGATAGCTAGCGAAAGAAAACAGGCATTAAACGTCGCTTGCCCATCCCGTGCCGCCCCCGTTGCTTTTACGGAGATGGCATCGGCGGCCGCAATGCAATAAGAACAGGATTCGCATGAACAACTACGTAGTTGCTTTCGACACGGCAAATGAAATGATTTCCTTGGGAATAGGTCTTCTCGATCGTGCCAAGAAAACCATTGACTGCATCGCTTCGCGCGAGGTCGGTGCGTTTCGCGCATCGAACGTCAAGCTATTGCCCGAAATCGATGCTCTGTTGGCGGATGCGGGCATTTCGCGCGGTGAAGTTGCGTGCGTAGTGTGCGGCCGTGGCCCCGGTTCGTTTACCGGCGTGCGCATCTGCCTTGCCAGCGCTAAGGGCATTGCCATTGGTTTGGGCGTGCCGCTGTTCGGCGTTTCCACCTCAGACGCTCAGGCATGGCAGCAGTGGGCTAACGGGGTGCGCGGCTCAGTGGTGGTACTGGGCGATGCGATGCGCAAAGAAGTCTATCCCGTTCGCTATCACGTAACCGACAGCGGTATCGAGCGCCTGAACTCCGATACCGTTATGAAGGCGGCGTCCTTGCCCGAGTGGCTGGGAAGCGGAAGCGATCAGCGCATCGTGGGTGATGCGCTGAAGAAATACTCCGCTCTGTGCGAAGGCCACGGCAACATTGCGGGCGAAGAAGAGCGCTACCCAACAGGCGCCGGCCTTCTTCTTGCGGCGCAGGAGGCTTGGGCGGAGGGGACGTTCGATCCCGACGGTGGTGTGTTGGGCGACCCTTGCACGCTTCTTCCCGTGTACACGCGCCTTTCCGACGCTGAAGAGCATGAGCGCATTAAATTTGCCAAGCAGGATGCCGAAGCCAACGCCGTTGAGGCGAAGGACCTTGAGTCGGGTGTGCAGGGCGGATCGGTGATTCGCTATCAGCCGCTCGAAGCGGCATGGGTGCCTGCGGTTGCCGCCATGGAGTCGCAGGTTATGGGTACGGATGCCTGGAGCGAGGCACAGGTGCTCGACGAGCTGCCTCGTCCCGACCGCACGTGGTGGGCGGCGTTTGAGGTTACTGATACGCGTAAGCGCACGGTGAACGTTGGCGAAGCGAAGCTGGTGGGTTATGCCGGTGGCTGGATAAACGATGGTCAGGTGCAGTTGCTGAAGGTGGCGTCCGATCCGGCTTATAGGCGTCAGGGCATTGCGCAAGAGCTTTTGGCACGCATTGCCCTTGATGCACGTGATTTGGGTGCAAAGGAAATGGCCCTTGAAGTCCGTGCGTCGAATACGGGTGCGCATGCCTTCTATGAGCGTTTGGGCTTGAAGAATATCGGTATTCGCCCGCGTTATTATTCCGATGGGGAAAACGCTTGCATCTATGAAGGCCCGCTTCCTCTTTCCGAGCACGACGTTGCCGGTATGGAGTTGCGCCTGAATACTGCAGCTGCACACGCGGGCGAAGCTGCAGGAGACTGTGCGCCGCTTGAGGGCAAGCTCATCTTGGCTATCGAGTCTTCGTGCGACGAAACCGCCGCAGCGCTTATCGATGAAGCGGGAACCATTGTCGCTGATGTGGTTGCTTCTCAGATCGATTTTCACTCCCGTTTCGGTGGGGTAGTGCCCGAAATTGCCAGCCGTAAGCATATTGAGGCTATCGGTGGGGTGGTGATCGAGTGCTTGGCCCAAGCGCGCGAGCGCACAGGCAAGGCCGATCTTTCTTGGAACGATTTGGCTGCTGTTTCGGTGACCTATGCGCCTGGTTTGGTTGGCGCCCTGGTTGTGGGCGTGGCATTCGCAAAGGGTTTGGCCTGGGCTTGCGATGTGCCGCTTATCGGCGTGAACCACCTGGAGGGCCACTTGTATGCGAACAAGATCGCCTGCCCCGATATCAAGCCGCCTATGGTGGTTTCGCTCGTTTCGGGTGGTCACACCATGTTGGTGCATGTAAAAGACTGGGGCAGCTATGAAACTATGGGTTCAACGCTCGACGATGCGGTAGGAGAGGCCTTCGACAAGGTGGCAAAGGCAATGGGGCTGGGGTATCCTGGCGGCCCGCTCATTTCTGCTTTAGCTGAAAAGGGCAACCCTAAGGCTGTTCGTTTCCCCCGTGCGCTGATGCATTCGGGCGATTTGCAGTTCTCGCTTTCAGGCTTGAAGACCTCGGTTATGACTTACTTGCAGAAAGAACAGCAGGCAGGCCGTGAAATCAATCAGGCTGATGTGGCGGCAAGCTTTCAGGCTGCAGTTATCGACGTCCAGGTGGCCAAGGCTCGCACGGCGCTTCGCCAGACGGGTGCAAAAGAGTTCTGCCTGGGCGGTGGCGTTGCTGCCAACCCTGAGCTGCGTCACGCCTATGAGGCCATGTGCCATCAAATAGGCGTTCGCCTTACCATGCCTCCGCTTTCCGCCTGCACGGACAATGCTGCCATGATCGCCCTGGTGGCGCTCGATCGTTATAAGCAGGGCAAGTTTTTTGGCTTGGATTGCGACGTGAAAGCCCACGCCCCGCTCGACGAGGCGTATTAGGCCTTGCTTCTCGGGTCCTGGTTGGCGGGACATGTTAGTCGGGGCTTGGGATCGCTTATCGCATAGTGCTAGGAATCGCTCATGGCATAGGCGCCCTGGAGAGGGTACCCGTCGCATACGGGGCGCAACGTGTTCGCAGCCTCGGTGCCCTCTTCGGTATAATCGATCGCGAAAACACGCGTAAAGGAGATTGGTATGAAGCGCTCTATCGATGTAATTGAACATGCTGGCGAAATCATGAAGAAGGTCAACGATGCCGTCTTGCTCACCACCAAGAAAGACGGTCAGGTTAACGCCATGACCATCAGCTGGGGCGGTATGGCCATTGAGTGGGGAAAGCCCCTGTTCATTACCTATGTGCGCGAAAGCCGTTTCACCAAGGAATTCTTGGATGCCACGGGTGAGTTCACGGTGAACCTGCCCATGGGCGAGTTCGACAAGAAGATCACTGCGGTATGCGGCGCAAAGTCGGGTCGCGATATGGACAAGGTTGCCGAGCTGGGGCTCACGCTGGAAGATCCCGAAGAGGTTAATGTGCCGGGCATTCGCGAGCTTCCCCTTACGTTGGAGTGCCGCGTCCTGTTCAAGCAGGAACAGGATCTTGCCAATCTTGATGCCGCGGATGCGGAAAAGTGGTATCCCGTCGATGAAGCGCTGGGCGGTCCCAATAAGCACACGGCCTATTACGCCGAAATCGTGGCGGCCTACGTTATCGAGTAGTTCTGGCTACAGTGCACTATGGGCAGGGGCACCTGCCAGCTTCTGAGGCTGGCGCGTCTGCCTATTTCTCCATGCCCCGATGTATTAAAATATGAGTATGGACGCGCACCCTGGTTAAGAACCGAGGCCCGCGTCCATTTTTTAGTGCCTTAACCGTCCCGTCACTATGTATGACGTGTATGTACAGCGCACCATGCCAGGGGCGCTTGCCCGCTATTCCTTGTACGCGATATGAACAGCGGCAACGCCAAACGTTACATTGGTGTATTCGACACGGGAAAAGCCCGCATTCTTCAGCATGCGCGTGAAACCCTTTTGATCGGGAAACGCCTTGATCGACTTCGCCAGGTACACAAAGCCCGAAGCATCGCCTGTGACGATCTTTCCCCAGGTGGGAATACCCCAACGCAAATACAGGTTGTAGCCCAAGCGCATAAGGGGATTGGGCGGGGTTGAGAATTCCAACACGCACAGCGCGCCGCCTGGCTTCAGCACGCGATACATCTCAGAAAGCGCACGTTCGCGTTCGGGCATGTTGCGAATGCCGTACGACATGGTGATTATGTCGAAAGACCCGTCTTCGTAGGGAATGTCTTGCCCGTCAACCACGGCAAGCTCAACGGGAACGCCGTTTGCCTCGCCTGCATCGAGTCGGCTCTGGGCTACTTCGAGCATGGCGGGCGTGTAATCGGAGAGGATGATGTGCTTGGGCTGCTTCCGTTCGCAGGCCGTAAACGTCACATCGCCCGTGCCGCCGGCAATATCCAGCATCAGCGTTTCGCTGGTAATGGGCGATTTATCGATAAGTGTGCGCAGCCAGCTGCGGTATTGGCCGAAACTGGAGAGCTTGTTGAAACGCTCGTACTTCCAAGCAATATCAGTGAAGATTTTCTTCACGCGAGCAGAAGAAATCTCAGCAGGGGCCTCCTGACCCGTGGCGGTGTCGATGGAGTGGTCTGCTTTCTTTTCGGGCGTTTGAGGGGTGTTGCTCATGCGCTATCGCGTCCTTAAGTACGAGTATTGCCGTCTGCGTTAGCTGATTATAGACAAGAACGGCACGCTTGCGTATCTGGCTCGTTAGGGGTCTGTGAAAAACGGCAAGATATAAACGCCGCAATGCTATCATTGCAAAGAATTACTCTATCGGGAGGATGCGCATGCTACTGATCGCTGAATACGTTGTTCCGGTTTCATCCGAGCCCATCGAGCACGGTGCGGTTTTCATTAAAGACGGTGCTATCGCCGACATCGGCGATGCAGAAATGATGCGCTTGCGTTACCCCAACGAAGAGGTAAAAGACTTCGGCATGGCTGCGCTTACCCCGGGTTTTATCGACCTGCATGCACGCATGGAAGACGCTGTGTTCCGCGGTTTGGTGCACGACCTGCCCTTTGTTCAGTGGCGCAAGGAAATCGCTGCGTTGCGTAAGCGCATTTCCTATGCAGAGGCATTTGACTCTGCGTTCCTGGGCGGCCTTGAGGCGCTTTCTTCGGGCGTTACCACCGTGGCGGACATCACATCTACGGGTGCTTGCGTTTCAGCTGCTCAGAAGCTTGGTTTGCGCGGTATGTTCTATCGCGAGGCAGGAGCAATCGACAAGCGCTTGGTTAACTACGCCATCAAGAAGGCTGATAGCGACTTGGAAAAATGGTCGCAGGCCATCGACCCCGACCGCATCACCCTGGGCGTTGCGCCAGATCCGGTGTACGAATGCCATCCCGAGCTGTATCGCAGTGTGGTGAAGTACGCCTCCGATAACGGCGACCTGCCTATCGCAATGGATTTGGCAGGCAGCAGCGAAGAGTACCGCTTCGTGAAGTACGGCGCTCCCTCTGGCCTGGACGAAGATCTGGGAATGCAGGGTTTCATGGAAATTCCGCCATGGCTTCCCACTTCTGCAACTCCCGTCAACTATGTGTTGAACTGGGGCTTGTTCGACGCAAAGAACGTGATGATCGTCTATGGCGTACGCGTAAACGACGAAGACATCAGGCATTTGAAGGAATACGACGTTGCCGTATGCGCATGCCCCAGCTTGAATGCTCAGTTGGGCATGGGCGTTGCTCCTGTGAGTGAGTACCTGCGCTCTGGCATGCGTGTGGGCCTGGGCACTGGCGCTCCGGCTTCTATCGACACGATGGATATCTTTAGCGAAATGCGCATGGAACTGCTCATTCAGCGTGCTGTTACCGGCGAATTCCTTGATTCTCGCACGCTTATGGAAATGGGCACTTTGCGTGCCGCCCAGGCACTGCGCATTGACGACAAGGTTGGTTCTCTTGAGGTTGGTAAACGTGCCGACATCGTTGCGGTCGATCTGTCCGGTTCACACTCTACCCCCACGTCAGACCCTGTTTCTGCCCTTTTGGGCTCAGTGGGCAACGGCGATGTTTCCATGACCATGGTTGACGGCAAGGTCCTCTACGAACGTGGACGCTTGCACGTTGCTGGTGAAGTGGCGAAGAACATCGCGCACGTTCTTGAGATTCGCGGTCGCCTCCGCTCTTAATGCCTATTGGCACCAGTAAGCCCCTCTTGTCGAAAAGAGGGGCTTGTTTTGCGTACCGTGCGTTAAGGTGACCACACGCATACGGAAAGAGATTCAATGGCTAACGGTAAAAAGCAGAAGATGACGGCAAAGCAGCTGAAGGAGCGCGAGGAGCGTACCCTCGAGCGCCAGCGTCTTGCCGAAGAAAAAAAGAAGCGCGAAGAGCTTCTCAAGCGCATATTCGTTATTGCGGTGTGCGTGATTTTGATCTTGGCCCTCTCTCTTCCCACCATGGGCCTTATGTTCCTTGGCGGAAACCAATAAAGGCTCCAAGCGGCAAAACCACTAAGCGCTGCCCGTCGTTGTGCGGCTTGGTAGCGCTGAAGAGATAAGGAAGTACCAGTTGTTCGGCATTGGCGGATTTGAGCTATTCATAATCCTGCTGTTCGCGTTCTTGATTTTTGGCCCCGACAAGTTGCCCGAAATGGCAAAAACGTTGGGTGTTGCGCTCAACAAATTCAAGCAGGCGCAGGAAGAAATGAAGGCGGTTATCAACGACGAGGTTTTGGATCCCGATGCAGGCAAAAAGGCCGCGTCTGGTTCTGGCTCGAAGCCGGCACCGCATGCAACCAAGGAATCGTTTGCTGAGCGCAAGGCTCGCTACGACAAAGAGCGTGCCGAGCGATTGAAGCGCCAGCAGATCGACGCCAACCGCGCCGCCATGAAGGCGGAGGCGGCGAAAAAAGCCGAAGAGCTCGAAAAAGCTGCGGAAGGCAAGTCCGAAAAGACCGCGGCGAAGTCGTCCGATCATACGGAACCTGCATCCAAACCCACGCCCTCGGCAAAGTCCGCGCCGGCGCTTACTCCCGACGAGTTATTCGGCACCAAGCCGGTGAAGCCCGCTCCTCGTGCTGCGCAAAAGGAAGCAGCGGCAACGGAAGGGGGCGAATAGCGTATGGCAATCGGACCGGCGCGCATGTCGCTCATGGAGCATTTAGGCGAATTGCGCATGCGTCTTGTGCGCGTAATTGTTTGCCTCATTGCGGCAACCTGCGTTTTCTATCTTTCCACGGGTACCGTAGTTCAATTCTTGCTGGCTCCCGTGGCCGAGTTCATGCCCACCGATGGCAACGGCGACGTGATGCTCAATGTCTTGGGCGCATTCGATGCCTTTTCGGTGCGCATTACCGTGGCATTGTGGACCGCCGTAGTTGCAACTGCCCCCATCACGCTGTGGCAGATTCTGGCATTTTTCCTGCCAGCGTTGAAACCACGTGAGCGTAAGTGGTTTCTGCCTACGTTTATCGCCGCTCTGGCCCTGTTCATCATCGGCACGGTATTTTGCTACTGCATTATCCTGAACCCCGCCTTCCAATGGCTTACCGACCAGGCTTCGGGTTTTGCGACCATTCTTCCCGAAGCTGGCCAGTGGGTAGACATCATTATCAAGTTCGAGTTGGGCTTCGGCATTGGCTTTGAGATGCCTCTTGTGGTGTTCTACCTAGTAATGTTCGGTGTAGTGCCCTATAAGAAATTGCGCGCAAGCTGGCGCGCTGTGTACATCGGCCTGCTGGTGTTCTCTGCAGCGGTAACGCCCGATGCGTCTCCTGTAACCATGGGCCTCATGTTCGCCGCGATGGTGGTTCTGTACGAGATCAGTCTGCTTGCCGCACGCGTTGGCCTCAGCCACCGCATCAAACGCAAGGAAGAAGCGGAAAAGGCTGAAGAGCTTGAAGCTCAGGAGGCTCGTGCTGAACTTAAGGATCTGAAGCAGCGCTATCGCGAGCATCTGTGGGGCGAAGAAGAAAGCGAAGGCAAGTAGCCATGCATGAGCTAGGCATTATGACGGGCGTTATGGAGTCGGTCGAGGAAGCGGCTCGCAACGCTGGCGCCACCAAGGTTTTGGAAATTGACCTTTCTGTGGGCGTTATGACCGAAGCCGTGGAAGATGCCCTTCGTTTCGCCTTCGAGGCGCTTTCGGAAGGCACCATGTGCGAAGGCGCCGACTTCAAAATCAATATGATTCAGCCGGTAAGCGTTTGCTTGGAGTGTGGAAACGAATTCGAACACGACCGCTACCACGTAACGTGCCCCCAGTGCGAAAGTGGATTCACACAGCTTATTGCTGGCAAAGAAATGCAGATCGACTCAATCGAGGTTGATATACCCGATGAAAATGATTCCGTCGAGGAGTCGTAGCTTCAATCAAACGAGTACTAGCAAACTGGCGCCGGTGCGATGCTTTACCATTCAGTAGGTAACTCCCCAAAGAACATGGAGGCAACCAATGCAGATCGACATGAAACAACCCATCCTTGATAAGAACGACAAGCTTGCAAAGAGCAATCGTGAGCTGTTCGCCGAAAAGAAGGTGTTCGTGCTCGATCTTTTGGCATCGCCTGGCTCCGGCAAAACCTCAACCATCCTTGCCACTATCGAGGCATTGCGCGATGAATTCAACATTGCGGTTATCGAAGGGGACATTGCTTCTTCGGTTGACTCCGAGAAGATCAAAGCCCAGGGCATTGCCGCTGTGCAGATCAACACGGGTGGGGCATGCCACCTGGAAAGCGACATGATCCGTCGTGCGGTTGATGTGCTCGATTTGGACAAGCTCGACCTTATCATTATCGAGAACGTAGGTAATTTGGTATGCCCAACCGATTTTGATTTGGGCGAAAACATGAAGGCGATGATCCTTTCGGTGCCCGAAGGTGACGACAAGCCGTTGAAGTACCCAGGCGTTTTCCAGGCTGCTTCCGCCATCGTGTTGAACAAGGTTGACACCTTGCCCGTGTTCACGTTCGACAAGGACCTGTTCTACAGCCATATCGCCAACCTGAACCCCCAGGCACCCGTTTTCCCCATTTCCGCCACGAGTGGCGATGGCGTGGAAGAGTGGGCCAACTGGCTGGCTGAAAAGATCCGCGCTCTGTAAACCTTGCATGCTCAGTTTTCTTTTGCTGGGCCTAAGCCGACGCATCCGAACAGCGCAAGCCGCCCTCTATGTTGCAGCAAATCGCATCCTCCTATATGAGGGTGCGATTTGCTGCAACGTGGGGGCGGCTTTTCTTTTGCCTTTTTTAAGAGGGCTGCCAACCGGTTGATGCTTGAAATTGCCTTCTGCTCTACGGTCGACGGGGGTCGATGGTGCAGGTGCCCTGATTTGCCCTATACGAAATGAGCTGATCTCGTGCGGTTCGGCATATTCGGTGTTTCGCGGCAAAAAACCGCGTGGATGTTACTGATCTTTGGGAATTCGTCCCGCAAAAAACGACAGCGCACATTGAGCTGTGGCGAGGGCTGCCATAAATACCAAGGGTGCTTCGAACCCCTGCGTTGTTTCCTTAAGTGCGCCAAATACAAAGGGTCCGCATGCGGCAAGAAGATAGCCAAGCGATTGGGCAAAACCCGAAAGGGTTACTGTTTCGGCGTGGGTTCTTCCGCGCAGAGAGATAAGGGTGAGCGCCACTACCAGCGAAGCCCCTTGCCCTATTCCCCCAAAAATACTCCAGAGAAGGGAAAGATGCGGGTTCAGGAGCCATCCCAATGCGGCGACTAGCAGCGGCGCACTTGCCAGGAGCCCTGCGCGTACTTGATTGCCGCGAAGGTACATGAAGCGTGGGATTAGAAGACCCGATACGATGCCGAGTGCCTGAAATATAAAGAGGTGCACACCTGCCTCGCCGGAGGAAAAACCTGCAGCTCCAGCGATGCTAGGAAGCCAATTGCAGAAGGTGTAGAACGCTGCAGATTGAAGCCCCATGAAGAGCGTGACAAGCCAGGTCGATGGTCTTTTCAGTAACGCGCGAAGTGGAGATTTTGCCTGTGCGTTTTCTCTGATGGGGCGAATGGTCTTCGTGCTTTTGGGCATTCGCTCTAGGTGCGTTTTGCCAGCGCTGTCCTTTTCGCCAGCCTGATTGCTTTCAATGTCCCGAGCGAGTTTTGTGCGCAGCAGCCACAGGAATGCTGCAAGAAGTGCGGGAATTGCCCAGAACGCCAATGCAGGTTGCCAGCCTCCGAGGGCATCGGCGGCTGCCGAGGCGGTTAGGCCGGCAAGTGCTGAGCCTGCAGTAACGCAGGCGGAATAGGCCCCGGTTGCAAAAGATACGTTATCGATGAAGTCGCGCTTAACGATGGCGGGTGCCAGCACGTTGCCTACGGCAATGGATGCGCCAATCACCAGGGTGCCTAGCCATACCATGCTTTCGCTTGAGAGCGAGCGCACTATACATCCACCGGCAAGGGCGATAAGTGCCCAAAGCAGCACCTTGTTGCTGTCGAGTTTTGCGGTCAGTGCACCGACAATCATGCTGAACAGCGCAAAGGCAAGAAGGGGCAGGGAGCCAAGCAGCCCCTGTAGCGATTCGCCCCAGCCGAATGTGGTTCCGATGCTGGAGAGCAAGGGACCCACTGCAACGATGGCGGGACGCAGATTCAACGCAACCAAGAAAATTACGCAGCTTGCTAACAAGAGTGCGGCTTTGCGCTGTTCCGGCGTTTGGGCTTTTGGTTGGTCCATGCTTCGCTTGCAGCCTTCCTGGTTTTGCTTCTATTTCTTGCTTGTCTATTATGCGCTGCCATTTTGCTTTTCAGGCTAAATGCCGGAATCGGCTCTGGTTGTTGTCCTTCTTTGCATCACTTCTTTTTTTTTGCAATTGCCCCGAAGTGTTGCCCTCGGCGTCCATTTCGCTGTCTCCCTCGCAATTTTTACACGCCCTATAACGACGGGGCCTGCCCCTGTCGCACGTATTCCCGTTGTTATGGAGGTAAAAATGAAGTACCCAACTGAGGGCATCTCTCCTCGCCAAGCTACAGCTTCCGCTTGTCGCGCAGAAGAATGGTTTGTGCTTGCTGTTCAACAGTTGAACAGCTTTTGTAGAGACGGGGAGGTGAGAGAACCTGAAATGTCAAAAGCAGAATGGAAGATTTCCCAGGTTGAAAAGCTTATTGGACTATCGAGGCGCGATATCCAAAGAGCGTGCTACAAAGGGCGCGGCGGCGTTGCCATCTTGCAGCCAAAGGATAGCTCGTGGGGAAGGCGTAACTACAGCCTTGAAGATGTTGCGACTTTGTTTGTGGTGAAGTGCCATAAAGAGCGTGGCCTGAGCCTGGTTGAAATCAAGAGGGTGTTCGAACGCTCCGAAGCGAGCGAAGGCGGTTGTGCGATGCTCGAAGACCAGGTATCTCTCATGCTCGATCGGCGCGATGAACTGGAGCGGCAAATTGCCTGCGGAAGGTTGCTGGTGGCTGCGACGAAAGGCAGGACGCCGCTGCGCAAGCTGGTTCGCTCGTATGTGATGAAAGCTGTTGTTGATGCTGCAAGTGTTCAGGAGCAATCTGGCGCCAACGTGTATTTTGCTCTGCTGCAGCGATGCGTACTGATAAGCGCAGGTGAAGTTGACGAGCTTGAAAAGAGCATTAGGAAATGGCTAGACAAAGGAGAAAGGCCCGATGCGGAATGTGTGCAGGGCTTTCTTCGCAAAGAATTCGAACGCACTGCCCGGCTTGTTGGAGAGTCAACGCAGATTGGCGTGGCGAGGGCGCTCGGCGAAGTGCTCGATTCGCCCAGTATGGAACCAACCCTTGAACTGTGGCTTGGTCCGGGATCCTACGAATTTATAGACGAAGCGTTAAACGTGGCACTAGCAGCGAAAGCCTAGCTCGGGCCGCGAGAAAAGGCCGTAGGCGGAATGTGCCTGCGGCAACGAAAAGAAGGAGAAAGAAGATGAAGAAAATAAAGTGGTTGGCGATTATTGTTGCAGCGTGTGCTCTGGCATTATGCCTGGTAGGGTGCAGCGGATCTAGTCAAGACGCCCAACAGCAAGAAGCCAAGGACAACGGTTTGTCGGCAGCAAAAACAACGGACGGAATCATTGAGGACATCCAGAACGATTTTAAGACAACTAAGGAAGGCATCCTGAGTGAAGAGTCGAAGGCTAAAGAGGCTGCGGGTGACTCATTTGATAGCTATGTTGCCGGAAAGGCAGCGATAACTGATTGGTACGCTTCGACGCAGGATGCTTCAGAAAAGTTGTTCGAACGGACTAATCAGAACGCTGTGAGCTACTACAAGCTCGTTGCCGCACAGGGAAAGAGCAAAGACTACAGCGAGCTTAAAAATGAAATGACAAAGTTCTATCGAGCTGTTTACGAAGACGAGATGACGGACTTCTATCGTGGTATTTATCAGGACGCAATGTCCGACATGTATGACGCTTACTATGCTGGCGTGCTGCAGTCTTCATCGGGAAAGGTCGCTTATAAGACGCTCTCTGATGAATGCACAGAGTTCTATCGCGCCTATTCTGATGCGCAGTCTGACCTGTACCGAAGCTACTCCGATGCTCAATCTGATTTGTATCGCGACTATTCTGATGTGCTGTCTGCGTTCTACAACAAGGAATATGACGTAGATAAGACGCTGGGCAACAAATAGCTACAGCGGATAATCGGATTGCTGTTGGATGTCTGTCGCTTTCTCAGTGAGAAGAGTCTGATTCGCTTGGAGTAAAGGGCTCGTGGCGGACTATGCATAGCCGATGACCGTCGATGCCCATCGTCTCAACAGGGACGATGGGCATTTCGAATAATGTGATAGGAAAAGCAACAGAGAAATGGAGGCATGAATGTTCGGCAGGGAAGAGGCGGAAGAGCTTTTCGAGGAAAAGCTCTACAACGATGATGAGAGGGGCGAAAAGAAGAAGCACTGGTTGCCTAAATTGGTTATCGTTCTGGTTCTTATTGCCTTTATCGCTGGCATTGTATTTGCGACAGTGCCTCAGGCTCGTGGCATGCTTACGGGTGAAGATTACGTAACGTCGACCCAGCTAAAGAAAGCCGTAAACATCGAAAACCTTTCTTCTGCTGAGTTTGTATATAACGGTATTGCCGAAAAGCACAAGGACAATAGCGACGAGATTGAATATCGCGTTGCGTATGAAGCAACGGTAAAAGTTGGCGTAAAAATGAGCGATATCGATTTCGACATCGACCAATCGAACAAGGTTATTGTTCCCCGCTTGCCCGAGATTGCCGTGAACAGTGTAGCGGTTGACGTGAATTCATTGAGCTATATGCCTAAAAACCCAGATACGGGCATGAAAGAAGTTCTTGATCTGTGCGAAGCCGATGCGAAGAACGAAGCAAACAATTCGGATAAGTTCTATCGGACCGCAGAAGACAATATGAAATCCGTTGTTGAGGCGCTTACCCTTCCGCTGGTTAAGGGTAAAGGCTATTCGATTGCATGGGTAGAGAGCAAATAGGAGGGTAGCAGTGAAGAAGACAATGATTGGTGCTACGTGCGCATTGACGCTGGTTTTGGGCTCTTTTTCTCTTGTTGGCTGCTCGTCTCAGGAGCAGAAATCCGCCGACTTTTCGGGAGTTCAATCGGTGGCGGAGTTGGCAACGTTGAAGTGCTATTACCATAATGTTGCAAAAGCCGAGCAGGATGGCGGTTTATTTGATGTTGGCTACAAGAAGGTGTGGGTCGAGTACGACGGCATCGTTGAAGTTGGCGTCGATGTTAGCCAGGTTGCAATAAGTGAGCCCGATGCAGAAGGAAAAGTTCGAGTTCATATTCCTGATGCCAAGATTCTTGGGGTGAATGTCGACAAAGACTCTATTGGCGACCCCTTGATTGACCGAGGACCAATTACTGATGTGACTGCGGATGAAAAAACCGCAGCTTTCGCTGCTGCCCAGAAGAACATGGAAGAAGCCGCTCAGAAGAATAGCACGATAATGGCCCAGGCTCGCGAACGCGCGAAGCAAGTTATTGAGGGCTACGTGAAAAACGTTGGAACGGAAATGGGCAAAGAGTACACCGTTGAATGGGTATAGCAGTTTTGCGATTCGTTTGGCGATTAGCGGACGCTAGTCGTTTATGTCTTTTTTTTAATTTGGGAGTGGTTTCAGTGGGGAAGAATCCTTTCGATATGGTTGGTGGTTTTGTAGCTGGTGCCGCCAAGGCAGCAGCCGATACGGCCGGCGATGCCGTAAATGCAGCAGCAAAAGCAGCAAATGACGCAGGAAAGGTTGCTGGGCATGTTGCAGGCGCAGCAGGAAAAGCCGCTGGTGATGCTGCGAATGCTGCTGGAAAGGCAGCGCATGATGCGGGGAAGGTTGCTGAAGGCATTGCCGGTGAAGTTGGCAAAGCTGCCGAAGGTGCCGCTTGCGCTGCTGTTGGCGCGGCCGAAAAAGCGGGAGGAATGGCAGCGGGCGCTGCTGGTGTGGTAGCAAAGGGGGCCGCTGGAATGGCGGTGTCTGGTGCTAAGGCCGTTGTGGATGTTGCTCAAAAGGGCATCGAGGACCTCAACGAATTTATCTACAAGCCCGTTTTCCCAGATGAATATAACTCCCCAGACTATAAAATTCCGAAGATGATTGTCGTAAAGGATGAGTCATCTCGAAAGGGAATCGACGTTTGTAAGGGGGCAATAGGCTGGACCGATAAAATAGGCGAGCTGGAAGCACTGTGCATGTACGAGGATTGGGCTAAAACATGCGGGCTGTCATTTATGCCCGCTTTGTCCCTTGACACTGCCTATTATGTGCATCCTTTTGATTCGGCGAAATATGTTCGTGTGGAAGATTACATTGCAACAATGAAAAAGGATATGAACGCTGAGCTTGCAGATGTCGCATATTGCCTCGGCGCCAAATCATGCAAGATTGAGCGTACGGAAAAGAAAAGCAGATCTTTTCACATAAAAGGACATAATAAGAATTCAGGGTCTGCGCCCCTTTGCGTTGATGGTGTTCCTGTTCAGGGGTCTTTGGAAGACAGGGAAAAAGCTTCATTTGGGTATGCGGATGAAAACGAATGGCATGAATCCTTCCAGCAGACCTTTGCTGGTGAGGCGAAAGCGTCTGTTCCGGAATTGCGCTGGTATAAGGACGACAGCTCAATCAACCAGTTGATTAAAACTCGCTGCAGCGAGGGGATGAACGTTTCGAAGACGTATCGCTATGAAATCACAAATACCTATTCCGCATGCGTAGGGATAGGCCTAGCGAAAAAGCTCGATGGAGCTCTTGCAGCAATAAAAATTGGGCAAAAAGGCAAGCTTCAAAGCGATCTGAAAAAAGATTCGAAAATGGAATATGTATATGAGGTCAATTTCTGATTGCTAGAGGCTGTTAGTTTTGGTGCGCGAACTGTTTGATTATCTAAAGGGAAGGTTGTGCAATGCCAGGCTTTGATCCATTCGCATTTGTTGGTGACGTTGCTAAGGGCGTAGGCGATGTTGCCAAAGGCGTTGGCGACATCGCGAACAATGCTGCAAAGGTTGCCGCTGGAGCCGTTGATGGCGCCATAAAAGCAATGGCTTCCGAAGGCAATGAGGGAGAGCAAAAGTCCCTCGAAGATCACCATGAAGAGTCCCGCCCCATTCCCGAGCCGCAGTACCGAGATTGCGAAATCGACGCATTCTATGTTGAAAAGCGCTACGTCGCTGTAAGGCAAATAACGGTTGGCGCCAACGGGGAACCCCTGGAGGGCTACCGGCATTACCTTCGCTTGTCGCGTCATGGCGTCGAACGCGTCCAAACAGCGGACCTGTTCGCTAAGCCCATGGAACGTATTCGTGTGCGCAACTGCACTCTATTCAAGAACGGTGAAGCCGCGGGTGAAGATGCTTTGAAGAAAGGCGCGTTTTTTGGCTCTGTTGCAACGCTGTTTTCGTTCCATCCTTTGGCAATTGGCTTTCTGGCTGCAATGACGGCGCGGGGCAACAAAGATCTTTGGGCGTTGGATATCCTCGACTACGACGAAAAGGAATGGCTTTTCATGGTGGAGTCAAGAGAAGAGGGCGAAGACCTTCTGAAGTTTTTGGATCGCTACTATATGGCCTAGCTGCCTATTTGCGGCTCTGGCTTTTGGCGGCAGTAAGACGCCTGAACTGCAAGAGGGCTGCTATAAACTAAAAAGCGAGCATGTTGGTGCTCGCTTTTTTCATACATGCAAGGGGGTTTGGTATGGGGAGTTTTAGGGAAATTGATCCTACGCAGTTTGCGCGCTATTTTCTGGATGTTCCGTATGCCGACGAGGATCCTCGTCAGGTGATGGATGTCTGGCTTCCGAATGAAGGGGAGGGGCCGTTCCCGCTTATCGTGTTCGTGCACGGCGGCGGATGGGTTTCGGGCAACAAGCGCGAAAACACCATGCCGGGAGTATTCAAATTCCCTTCGCAGGGATATGCCGTTGCCTGCGTCGAATATCGCCTGGTGCCCGATGTTCACTGGCCTGAACCGCTTGAGGATGTTCGCGCGGCAATTCGCTATTTGCGCGCGCATGCGGCCGAATACAATCTGGATGCTGAAAACATTGCCATCATGGGCAATTCCGCAGGTGGGCATCTTGCCTGCATGGTAGCGGCGCTTGCCGGTCGCCCTGTGATGAATGGGCGCCGTTACGGCAATCTCGATCAATCCGATGCCGTGCAGTGCTTGGTAGCGGTATATCCGCCTACTGATATGTACCAGATGGATCTGTGCGACCGTACTACCGCCGAAGACCAGGCTGCCGCAACTGATGGCAACACTGTGCGCGGCGATACAGGTGAAAAGGGCATGGGCAAGATGCACAACCAGCTTATGGGCGTAAGCTGCATGGACAACCCGGAAATTGCAGCAACTGCCAGCCCTATTAAGTTCGTGAATGAGGATTTCCCGCCAGCGTGTTTCCTTCAAGGGGTGCAGGATCGCATCATCCCCTATACGCAATCGGTTTCTATGGTGCGCATGATCAACGAAAAATGCGGAGTAGGGCATGCTGAACTCAAGCTTTTTCCGAATGCCGATCATGGTGCCGCGGAAATGAAAACGGACGATGAGATTAACGTCATCCTTGATTTCATCGATCGCCATATTTGGGAAGGCGAACATGCCCGCACTCCGCTTCCGAAGGAAATAGCGCTGCTGTAGAGAGATGCTTCTGCTTCGGTCGTTTGCGAGATGGCGGTTGGGGCAATACCCGCTTTTGCCGAAACTGGTTTTGCGTGGTGCAGCGTGAGAAGCCGGCATTGTCATCAGGCTCCTACACAAGCACTCCGACCCTTTGAGTGCCAAGAAATTTGGCAACAAGGCGGTAACGAAACGGTGCAACCTTTGTAATTTCGTGTGAAAAACTACCTGAAATTTACCCATAGGATTCTCGAAACACCAGGTCAAAGGCTCATATATCGATTGAAAGAGCTTTCTGAATATCTAAGTGCCATACACTCAAGTTTTCTTCACGGATGGTTGCATTCTTAGGTCAACTTGCTAGTATATATACCCGTTAGCACTCCTAAATGATGAGTGCTAAACCATGGTAACAACCGCGCTTGTAACTAAGCGCGAATTAAATGGCGAAAGGAAGCACGCTATGAATCTTAAGCCGCTCGGTGATCGCATCATCGTCAAGCAGGACGAGGCTCAGGAAACCACCGCAGGTGGCCTGTACATCGCTGCAGAGTCCAAGGAAAAGCCCCAGTCTGGTGTTGTTCTGGCTGTAGGCGAAGGCAAGGTCAACAACGAAGGCGAGCACCTTCCCATGCCTGTTAAGGCTGGCGACCATGTTCTGTACGGCAAGTACGGCGGAACCGAAGTTGACGTTGAAGGCGAAAAGGTTCTGATCCTTCGCGCAGACGACATTTACGCTGTTTACGCAGAGTAAGTAGATTCTGGTTTGCCGCATAACTCGGAGCGGCAAGCGCAAGCGCTTTTTTGCGCTTCATTCGGTACTACTTCATTTGAAAGGAATTTCAATATGGCTAAGGAAATTAAGTTTGAGGCCGATGCCCGCGCAGGCATGGCCCAGGGTGTAAAGAAGCTCGCAGACGCCGTAAAGGTAACCCTTGGACCTAAGGGTCGCTACGTTGCCCTCGAGCGCTCTTTCGGCGCACCGCTGGTAACCAACGACGGCGTTACCGTTGCTCGCGAAGTTGAGCTCGAAGATCCCGTGGAAAACATGGGCGCTCAACTGGTAAAGGAAGCCGCTGTTAAGACCAACGACGTTGCTGGTGACGGCACCACTACCGCAACCCTCCTTGCCGACGTTATCGTAAGCGAGGGCCTGCGCAACGTAACTGCTGGTGCTGACGCTCTTGGCATTCGCCGCGGCATCGATAAGGCAACTGAAGCTGTTGTTGCTGCTATTAAGAACGATGCAACCGAAATCTCCACCAAGGAGCAGATTGCAAACGTTGGTACCATTTCTGCCGGTGACGCAGTAATCGGCGAAAAGATCGCTGAGGCAATGGACGAAGTTGGCAAAGACGGCGCTATTTCCGTTGAGGACAGCCAGACTTTCGGCATCGACATCGATGTTGTTCAGGGCATGCAGTACGATCGCGGTTACATTTCTCCTTACATGGCAACCGACTCCGAGCGCATGGAAGCCGTTCTGAACGATCCTTACATCCTGCTCACCGACCTTAAGGTTACCTCCATCCAGGATATGGTTCCCCTGCTGGAAGGCATCATGAAGGCAGGCCGTCCGCTGCTCATCGTTGCAGAAGACGTTGAGGGCGAAGCACTGGGTACCCTGCTGCTGAACAAGCTGCGTGGCACCTTGAACGTAGTTGCTATCAAGGCTCCCGGCTTCGGCGATCGTCGTGCTCGCATCCTCGAGGACATCGCAGTTGTTACGGGCGGCAAGGTAGTTTCCAAGGACTTTGGCATGACGCTTGCAGACGTTACCGTTGACGCTCTTGGTACCGCTAAGACCGTTAAGGTTTCCAAGGACGCAACCGTTATCGTTGACGGTGCAGGCGACAAGGCTGCAATCGATGCTCGTGTTGCTCAGATGCGCAACGAGCTGGAGCACCTCACCTCCGACTTCGACAAGGAAAAGCTGCAGGAGCGCCTGTCCAAGCTTTCCGGTGGCGTTGCTGTTCTTAAGGTTGGCGCTGCTACCGAGTCTGAGCTCAAGGAAAAGAAGAGCCGCATCGAAGACGCTCTGCAGGCAACCCGCGCAGCAGTTGAAGAAGGCATCGTTGCTGGTGGCGGTGTAGCTCTCATCAACGCAATCAGCGCACTTGACGCAGTTGAGGTTGCAAACGCAGACGAGCAGGTTGGCGTTGACATCATCCGTAAGGCGCTCGAGGCTCCTATGCGCGCTATCGCGACCAACGCTGGCTATGAAGGCTCCGTTGTTGTCGAAAAGGCCAAGGCATTCGCTAAGGGCGAAGGCTACAACTTCGCAAACGGCGAAGAGGGCAGCATGATCGAGATGGGCGTTTCCGATCCTGTAAAGGTTACGCGCACCGCTCTGCAGTCTGCAGCATCCGTTGCTGGCCTGATCCTCATCACCGAGGCAACCATCAACGAAATCCCCAAGGAAGGTCCCGACCTGTCCGCACTCGCTGGTGCGGGCCAGGGCGGCGGCATGGGTATGATGTAAGTTCGGTACGTCCGCTCGTGCACTGAAAAAGCACCCTTCGGGGTGCTTTTTTGTGCACTCGCCCCATATGGGATGACGCTGCGCGGTGCCCTGGCGGCACAGCTGTTTTTCAAGCGCTCAGCATGGTCATGAGACTATTCTTTGTGCTTTCAAGTCAGCTGCACTCGTCAGGGCGCCGCTCGCTGATTTACTGGCGCATGCCCCGGGCTTCGTCAACGCCCCTTGGGCGTTGGGCTCGGATTAGCTTCACTGTTTGAACCCTTGGGGCTGCGGCTGGGTTGGGGGCAAATTCGCTTCGCTCTTTGAGCTTGGTCAATGCCCTTGGGGTGTTGGCTCGGATTCGCTTTGCTCCCCGAACCACTGAGAGCTTGCAGTTGGGCTTGATCCATTTTTCGGTTTGGGTTCGCTTTGCCCTCCGAACCCCTAGTGGGCTTCATTCTGGGCCGTTTGATAGCTTTGGTGAATCATTTTTGATTCTATTGCTATGGTTTTGTGAAGAATCGACCTTGCGACATTCTCGTCTAGCGGACAGGAGTACCCTCGCGTGCGGGCCTTTGGCCTATTGAGCATATTCGTTAGTTATTTTGCATATCAATCAGGCATGCGCAGGAAGAAGGAATTACTCCTATGGAGGTTTTTCAGCACACGTTCACCCAGATGCTGATGTTGTTCGCGATCATGTTGTGCGGTTTCATCGCAAGGAAAAAGCGCATGACAGACGATCTTTTCGATGGGAATCTTTCCAAGCTGGTAATGTCTATCACCCTTCCCGCAACCATTTTAAACTCGGTGCTCTCCGACAGCCAGCTGCCACCCGATGAGGTTATCCTTACCATGTTTGGCTATGCGGCTTTGTATTTCTTGTTTGCTGCAGTATTTTCATACGCCGTTGCCCACCTGGTGTATCGCAAGCTCAACCGTCCAGCACGTGGAGCACATGCCTTCATGATGATGTTCGGAAACGTGGGCTTTTTGGGCTTCGCGGTACTTGCTGCCATATTCGATGACAACGCTGTGCTGTATGCGGCGGTATTCAACATCGTCTTCAACGTGGTGCTGTTTTCGCTCGGCGTGTTCTTTGTCGCGGGCGACGATGAGCAAACGAGGGAAAAGCGCAGTGTGAAAATGCAACTAAAAGCACTGGGCCACACTCTAACCAAACCGGTGATGCTGGCCTCGTATGCTGCGATGGCCTTGGCGTTGCTGCATATAACCGACAACGGCCCCATTGGGCAAACGTGCAGCATCTTGGGCGGAATGACGGTTCCTGCCGCAATGCTTATCATCGGCTCAACCTTGGCGAAGATGCCTGTGCGCGAAATGCTGTTCGACGGCTGGAGCTATCTCACTACGCTTATTCGCCTTATCGTGGTTCCGGTAGGCGTGTACTTTGTTTTCGGTCTGTTCGTGAGCGATCCGTACCTCCTTGCCATTCTGGTGCTTCTGGCTGCCATGCCCGCCGCTTCGAATGGCACCATGTTGTGCTTGGCCTATGATGGCGACACGCGAACCATGTCACGCGGAACCTTCTTAACCACGGTATTCTCCCTGATTACCCTGCCTGTTATTGCGCTTATTGTGGTGTAGCGGGCTGAGCGGCGTTGTTGGGGCATTTGCTTTCACGTTCGTGCTTGCGCTTTGTGCCTTTTGCCGGACGCGTGCACATTCTCCGAGCGGCAGGTGCGTCGAAGGCGCACTCCGCCGTCCATTGCGCGCACTTGCCGCTTTTCCTCTTCATCGACCGCGTTGCTGCCACCTTTGCCCTGCTTATCCATTCGCATACTTCCCTTACCCTATAATTGCTTTGCGCCTCAAAGACGCAATCGGTAGCTACATAAGGGGTTGTTTGTGGAAGTTCTCACACACGCTGGATTGCAGATGCTCATTCTGTTCACCGTGGTGCTGCTTGGCGCGTTGGCGCGCAAACTTCACTTAATGAACGACGCCTTCGACGCCCTGCTTTCTAAGCTCGTCATGACGGTGGCGCTTCCCGGTATGATCCTAAATTCGGTGTTGGGCAACACGAATTTGCCCGATTCCAACACCATCCTGATGTTGCTGGTGTGTTCGACCGTGCTCTACTTTTTCATCTGTTTGTTTGCGTGGGTTTTCGTGCGTGTGGTGTATCGGGGCGTGCCGAAGCCGGCGCAGGGTGCGCATGCTTATCTCATATCGTTCGGAAATACGGGCTTTATCGGCTTTGCGGTGTTGGGCGCCATCATGGGGAATGACGCCGTGCTCTACGGCGCTGTTTACAACATTCCCTACAATGTCTTTATGTTCTCGGTTGGAATGTTGTTTATCGCGAGTACAGGAACAGAAGGCGTGGCGGCCAAAAAGCCGCTAAAAGAACAGGTGAAGGCTATCGGCAAGCAACTTGTGAGCCCCTGCCTCATCAGCTGCTTCATTGCTATGTTTCTTGCCCTATTCGGCGTTACCGACTCGGGCTATATCGGTCAGACGTGTAATCTGTTGGGACAGATGACGGTGCCGGCAGTCATGTTGGTAATCGGATCGACGCTCGCCAAGCAGCCCTTGAAGCAGATGGTGAACGATGGCTGGAGCTACCTCACTTCGTTCATGCGTTTGGCAGGTGTGCCGCTGCTCATCTTTTTCATAGGCGGTATCTTTATCCATGATCCGTATGTTCTTGCGGTTATCGTGATTGAGTCGGCGATGCCGGCTGCTTCGTCGGGCATTATGATGTGCTTGGCCTATGGCGGCGATACCATGACTATGTCGCGTGGAACTTTCATAACCACCATCCTCTCGATCGTCACTTTGCCGCTGTTGGCGTTGCTGGTGGTGTAGCTCCCGTTTCGTGGCGGTCGGCGGGTGCGTTGCACATAGGGAAAAGACAGCTATTGAAAGGCTTTCAATGATTGAGTACCCAACTTCTTTGGAGGATCCGCGACTTGATGTGTACGCGCGCCTGACGGAGCTTCAGTTGCGCAATAAGCTTGAGCCGGAAAAGGGAATTTTCATCGCCGAATCGGACAAGGTTGTCGACCGTGCGTTGGCGGCGGGCTATCAGCCGATTTCCCTTTTGGTGCCCGAGCATCGTTTTGAGCGCATGGCTGGTCTTGTAAATCGCATGGGCGGCAATAAGCCTGTTGAAGAAGGCGGCCTTACTGTTTTCGTTATGCCTGCTGAAGAGGTTGAAAAGTTGGCGGGTTATGAGCTGACCCGTGGCGTGCTATGCGCAATGCGCCGCAAACCTTTGCCTTCGGTGGAAGAAGCGGTTGCCAATGCACGCCGCATTGCCATCTTGGAAGACATTACCAACCATACCAACGTGGGCGCCGCTTTCCGCAGTGCTGCGGCGTTGGGGGTGGATGCGGTTTTGTGCACGCCCGCATGCTGTGATCCTTTGTACCGTCGTGCGGTTCGTGTTTCTATGGGCACGGTGTTCCAGGTGCCTTGGACGCGCATCGGAGATCAGCCGGGGGAGGAATGGCCCCAGGGTGGTATTGCCAAGTTGCGGAGCCTAGGATTCAAGACTGCGGCCATGGCTCTTGACGACAATTCGGTAAGCCTCGACTGCCCTGAGCTCAAAGAATGTGAAAAACTTGCCATCATCATGGGCACGGAGGGCGATGGTCTGTCGCAGCACACCATAGCCGCATGCGACTATACGGTGAAGATCCCTATGGCGCATGGAGTTGATTCTCTCAATGTTGCTGCTGCGAGTGCCGTGGCGTTTTGGGAGCTAAGAGCGCAATAGGTTCTCCTCGCCCTGTACGTGGCATGACGGCGCTCATATTGGGTTGTGGCGTTTTGGCGAATCGGCTGTTTGTTTGGCTTGACCATGCCAGATACGTTATAATCACAAAACGCCTTATGGCATACGCTGGGCCATCGTCCAATGGCAGGACCCTGGTTTTTGGTACCAGTTATGTAGGTTCGAATCCTGCTGGCCCAGCCATATATTTGAGAACGAAACCGCCTTCGGGCGGTTTTTTTGTCGCTCTGCAAGTGTATGCCCTGATTTCGGTGCGTATGCGATTCATCCTTGGCGGGATTCGCCCCATCGCGACGATCAGCCAATCGCAAAAACAAAAATAACGAGCTTTTTGCAACTTTTTTGCGATTGGGGACTCCCCTTCGCTCCCGCAAAGCGGAAAAGAGCCGCAATATAGCCATTTTGCTGTGCTTTCGGGCCTTAATCTGCGATCGGGGGAACTCGCGACGATCCCTAATCGCAAAAATGTTGCAATTAGGAGCGATTTTTTGTTTTTGGACTCATGGGCCGGCCTCAGGACGGTGCTGGGGGGTGGGGTACCCGACCGCTTGCTAGATTACAGGCGTATGCTCTGGTTTAGGATTCGGGTCGTCCCTTGGCTGGCGCATGTTCTGATTGATTTGGCGTGTGCGCCGATTCGCGAATTCGCACTGCTCTTTGGCGCGGAATGCGGGTTCTCATATTCTGGTGCGCTATCATAGCTGGACACATTATTTCGTTTGAAAGGCTTGTTCATGGCTGAATATATTGAAGGCAAGCGTCCGGTACTGGAAGCTTTGAAGGTGGGCGTTCCCGTTAAGCGCCTGTATGTCGCTGAAGGCTTGAAGGGTGACAAAGCGGTTGATGAAGTGGTTCGCCGTGCTCACAAAATGAAGATTTCGGTGAAGCAGATCAAACGCCATGAAATGGATGAGCGCTCCGAGCGCGGTTCTCACCAGGGCCTTATGCTGGAAACTGGCTCATATCAGTATTCCAATGTGAATGAAATTGTCATTGCTGCCAACAAGCGCGCTGAAGCAAATGACGGCAAGGCACTTATTGTGGTGCTTGACCATATCACCGATGCGGGCAACCTGGGCGCTATCGCTCGTTCGGCAGAAGTGGTGGGCGCATCAGGCATCATTATTCCCAACAAGCGTTCGGCTCATGTGACTGCGGCAACGTACAAAAGCTCTGCCGGTGCGGTTTCTCATATCAAAATCGCCCAGGTTAGCAACATTGCGCAAACCATCGAAAACCTGAAAAAGGAAAACTTCTGGGTTGCCGGCGCTTCCGAAAAGGCACAGCAGTGCATTTGGGATTCGCCCTTGGCGGGCCGCTTGGTACTGGTAATGGGCAACGAAGGCGAAGGCCTTGCTCGCCTTACCCAGGAACGCTGCGATTTTTTGGTTTCCTTGCCCCAAGCAGGAGAAGTTGGCTCTCTGAATGTGGCTCAGGCTTCTACTGCCTGCATGTACGAGTGGATGAGGCAATGTAGGGAATAATAAGGAACGGCATCCTGCCTCTTTCCCCGTTTGCTCCATGCTCGCGTCGGGGCTTTGTTTGTTTTGACTTCAGCACGGAGCTCCGTTTTGCGTACAGGGCGGGCATCAATTATCCCCATAAACGTGTTATTCGGACCTCAGTTTGAATCGAGCGGTTTTCATGGCTAAAAAACGTAACAAACTTCTTATCGTCGACGGGTACAACGTGCTGCGAAGCGGTCAGCGCTATGTGCACATGAGGCGCGAAGAGGACTATACCCACGAAACATTCAACAAAGTTCGCGAGGCGCTGATCAGCGACGTTGCGGCTTTTGCGGGGACGGAGTACAAGGCGATTATCGTTTTTGATGGCGCCGACAACCCTGAATCGGCAGGCAAAACCGAGCGTATCGGTGGCGTGAAGGTGGTCTTTTCACCCTATGGCTCTTCTGCCGATAAGGTCATCGAGAAAATCGCATATGATGCGCGTGAAAATCGTTTGGAGGTGATGGTGGTAACCTCTGATGCCACTATCCAGGATACGGTGTTTGGCGGCGGCGTCGACCGCATGAGCGCCAATGGCTTTAGCCTTGAAATGGAAGATTTAGGCGACGAGGCCAAACGCGACCGCACCCTTGAAGTGCATCGTCGTTCCACGGTTGCAGAGCGGATCAACCCCGATACCTTGGCGAAGCTCAAGGCTTTGCGCGATGGGAAGTAATCGGGTAAAAACTAATTGCATTTGTTCAAGATTCCAGGGGAGGTCTAAGGGTCCTTGCGTTAATTCAAACGAGTTTCCGTCAGGGTGCCAAAAGGGACCTATGTTCACCAAAGCGAGCTCCAGTTGCTGTTTGGGCAATCGGAGCTCGCTTTTTTGCATTCAACTCGTTCTTATTAATTTTTACCGCAACAGCCTTGATGGATCTGTTTCCTGCCCGATTGGTTTTTTATAAGTTTCAACTGGAATTATTACTGAATGCAATGACTTCGATCTATAGCTTTGCCGTTGCTAACCTATAATGGATTCATTGGTTTGTGATTCTCCGGGTGCTGTATGCGCACCAGGGGCGCTATGCGTGCAATGCTTACGCGAAAAAGCCGCCCGGGGAGGGGGAAAGGAGATCCAATGAAACCACTTAAGGGAATCAAGGTTGTCGATCTTACTACGTACATGGCAACGCCTGCGACCGGTCGTGTATTGGGCGAATGGGGCGCCGACGTCATTAAAGTCGAGGCAGCCAAGGGTGATCCGCTGCGCGTAACCCAAGCGGCGGTATTCAACATGCCCATGTCGGACGAAGAGAACCTCGCTTTCGATATGTGCAACTTGAATAAGCGATTCATCTCGTTGAACCTGAAGAGCGAAACGGGCGCTGAGGTTATGGACAAGCTCCTTGCCGATGCCGACGTATTCCTGACCAACACCCGTACGAAATCCCTGAAGAAAATGGGTCTCGACTGGGAAACCCTGCATGCAAAATATCCGAAGCTCATCATGGCTCACGGCTTGGGCTACGGCAAGAAGGGCCCCGAAAAGGACGATCCTGGCTTTGACGTAACCTGCTACATGGCTCGTGGCGGCGTATTCGGCACCACGGTAAACCGCGGCGATTCCCCGATGATTCCCACCAACGGCTATGGCGATCTTCAGGCTTCCATGTTCCTTGCTGCTGGCGTTTGCGCTGCGATTATCGGGCGTAACCAGACTGGCGAAGGTGAGTACGTAACGTGCGCATTGCAGCATGCTGCTATCTACGCATTGATGACGGGCATGATTTCTGCTCAGTACGGCAATCCATATCCCAAGAGCCGTCTTGAGGTTATCTGCCCCTTCAACAACGTCTACACTGCAGGCGACGGCAAGTCTATCGCCATGTGCGACCCTGAATACGATCGCGACTACGACAAGATCATGGGCCTTATCGGCCGCGAGGACCTTATTGGCTCTGAGCGCTTGAACAACTGCAACAAGATGAACGCAGATGGCTTGAACGCCGAAGTGGTTGGCATTCTGGATGAGGCTCTGGCAAAGATGACTGCCGCCGAAGCCCTGAAGATCTTCAAGGATGCAGGCATTCCTTGCGAGCTGTGCCAGACCCCGCTCGATGTCTATGAAGACCAGAACGCTCTGGTGAACGATTATCTGGTTAAGATCAAGTATCCCGAGGCAGAGCGTTGGGTTCCCACTCCCCCTATTCAGTTCGAGTCCGAGGAAGCTCCCAACTACACGCCTTCCGATAAGCTGGGCAGCGCAACCGAGGAAATCATGCGTGATTTGGGCTATACCGACGAGCAGATCAAGGCCGCAGAGGCCGACGGTTCCGTTTCCGGTCCTATCGATCTTGACGTTTTGGCGGGCAAATAACGCCGCGTAGCCAATTCGCTATCAAAAAATGCCGAGTCCGCAAAAGCGGCTCGGCATTTTTTTCGCGCGGACGGGGCTGGCGGTTGAGACGCATCATCCCGTAAAGAGGGGAAGATATCTCGACTTGCCTACAGCATTTCGTCGGTGATTTCGATATCGTAACGTCGCTCGAGCTCTTCCTTGAGCGCAACGTATTCCTCGCGCCATACGCGAGGAGCCCATTTAGCATTGCGGGCGTGCGGAAGGTTCATGACGTGGACATCTTTGATGTCGTTGAGGAGCTCGTACATCTTCTTTTTGCCGTCGCATGTGGTTTCGCCGATGATCAGGTCGGCAAAGTACGTAAAGGGGCAGTGTTCGCTTACGGCAAATCCGTAGGTGCCTTTAATAAGCGGGCAGATGTTTTTCGGGAGATGTTCTTCTGCTGCTGCATCAGCTGTAATAGTAGATCTTGGTTAGGATGTCCTGATTGAGCATCGGCAAGTACGTAAGTGGAACCAGTGGTCGGCAAGATTGCTCTACTTGCACCGTCCATTGCAAATGCTTGGTAAGGAATGTGTCTTCTTTCTCCATTTTGTTGCACGTATTAATAAGGCTGATATACTGCAAAGGCTGTTTAAATACACATGCGTGAAGGACCTGCGTTCGCTAGTGGCCGCCATGGCGGTTGCGAACAAAGGAATGATCTCACGCAGAGGCACAACGAATGGAGAAAGAATGTCCAAGATTACTGTACAGACCCTGCTCGACGCAGGCACCCACTTCGGTCATCAGACCCGTCGCTGGAACCCCAAGATGAAGCCCTTCATCTTCGGCAACCGTGGCGACATCTACATCATCGACCTCAAGGAGACCATGTACGGTCTCGACGCTGCTTACACCGCAGTTTCCCGTTGCGCTGAAAAGGGCGGCACGGTTCTGTTCGTAGGCACCAAGAAGCAGGCTCAGGAATCTGTTGCTGAAGCTGCTAACCGCTGCGGTATGCCTTACGTAAACGCTCGTTGGCTCGGTGGTATGCTCACCAACTTCACCACCATCCGCTCTCGCGTTCAGCGCATGGAAGAGCTCGAGGCTATGGAAGCTGACGGCCGTATGGAGCTTCTGCCCAAGAAGGAGCAGATCCTTCTGAAGAAGGAACTCGCTAAGCTGCAGACCAACCTCAACGGTATCCGTAACATGAAGAAGACCCCTGACATGATCTTCATCATCGACACCAACCGTGAGCAGATCGCTATCCACGAGTCCCACCGCCTCAACATCCCCGTTGTTGGCACGCTCGACACCAACTGCGATCCCGATGACGTTGATTTCGGCATCCCCGCAAACGACGACGCAATCCGCTCCGTTCGCCTGCTCGCAGAGTTCGTTGCTGATGCTGTTATCGCTGGCACTGGCGCTCCTGTCACCGTTGAGGACATGACCGCAGAGCCCGCAGCTGAAGCTGCCGCAGAGGCAACCCCTGCTGAATAAGCACTAAACGAATCCATTGCAATTTCTCCCTCGCCCGTCTAGTGGGCGAGGGCTCTATCTGAAAGGAATTACCATGGCAGAAATCACCGCAGCACTCGTTAAGGAACTCCGCGAGATGACCGGCGCTGGCATGATGGAATGCAAGAAGGCTCTGGTTGAGGCTGAAGGCGAACTCGAAAAGGCCGTAGACGTGCTCCGCACCCGTGGTCTTGCTGCTGTTGCTAAGAAGGCTGGCCGCGCAACCGACGAGGGTACCGTTCTGGCTCTCGTTTCCGAGTGTGGCCATGATGGCGCTCTCGTAGAGCTCAACTGCGAAACCGACTTCGTAGGCATGAACGAAAAGTTCCGTGCATACGCAGAGAAGATCGCTAAGGCCGTTCTCGCTAACAAGCCTGCCGACCTCGAGGCTCTCAAGGCTTCCGAGATCGAAGGCGAAACCGTAGAGGCTGTCGTAACCGACGCTATCCACACCCTGGGCGAAAACATCCAGCTCTCCCGCTTCGCTTTTGCTGAGCAGCCTGAAGGCGCTGTTGCTTCCTACATTCATGGCGGTGGCAAGATCGGCGTTCTGGTTGAGTTCAAACTGGGCGACGCTTCCTTCGCAACCGACGACGACTTCAAGAAGTATGGTCGCGACGTTGCTATGCAGGTTGCCGCTGCAAGCCCCGTATCCGCAACTCGCGAATCGGTAGATCCCGCAGTTGTTGAGCACGAGATGAGCATCTACAAGGCACAGGCCGCAGAGTCCGGCAAGCCTGAGAACATCCAGGAAAAGATCGCTACCGGTCGTATGGAGAAGTTCTACAAAGAAAACTGCCTCACCGAGCAGGCTTTCGTTAAGAACCCCGATCAGTCTGTAAACGAGTACACGGCTGAGGTTGCCAAGGCTCTTGGCACCACCATCGAGATCGTTTCCTTCACCCGCTTCATGCTGGGCGAGTAAGCGAACTTAACAACGCTTTTTCTGCAAGCCCTTCCAGAGATTTGGGGTAAAACCCTTCTCTGGGAGGGCTTGTCTGCATAATAGGGCTATAAATAGAATAAGCATGCCTTGTTTCGATTTGGCATGGCTATGAAGAATCCGCATCAAGTAGATTGGGTGCATGAGATATGTCCGAAGAAGTAATTATTGCGCGTGAAACCGAAAACGTTTCAGGTACGGTACAGATCAGCGGTGCCAAGAATTCCGCGTTGAAGCTCATTGCGGCAACAATGTTGGGCCAAGGTAAGAGCACACTCCACAACATTCCCCATATCTCCGATATTGAGATCATGAACGACGTAATTCGCAGCTTGGGTGCAACGGTTGAATGGGATGGCCATTCGCTCATCATCGATACTGAGCATGCGGAAGGTCACGATACGCCCTACGAGCTTGTTTCGAAGATGCGCGCTAGCATTTCTGTGCTGGGTCCGCTCGTGGGTCGTTTTGGTTGCGCACGCGTTGCGATGCCTGGTGGCTGTAAAATCGGTGCCCGTAAAATCGATATGCACCTTAAAGTGCTTGAAGCTATGGGTGTTGAATTTGAAAACAGTCACGGCTATCTTTACGCCTCCACTCCTAATGGGCTGCATTCGGCCGATGTGCTGCTTGAGTTCCCGAGCGTTGGCGCTACTGAAAATATGCTTATGGCTTCCGTGGTTGCTCCTGGTACCTCAGTTATCGATAATGCTGCGCGTGAACCTGAAATCGTCGACCTTGCCAATATGCTGAATGCCATGGGCGCTCATGTGGAGGGTGCGGGTACGCCTACCATCACGGTAAAGGGTGTCGCTCTCTCTGAGATGCACCCTTGTGAGCACACTACGGTGGGCGACCGTATTGAAGCGGGCACATTCCTGACTGCGGGTGCGTTGCTCGGCGGTCCTGTTACCGTTCAGGGGATAGATCCGTCTTATTTGCGCATGGCGCTCATGAAGCTCGAGCATATGGGGTGCGATATCTCCACTACGGAGGATTCCATCACCGTTTCGCGCACCAAGCCTTTGCGCGCCACTGACATTCAGACGCTTCCTCATCCTGGATTCCCCACCGATCTTCAAGCCCAGTTCATGCTTTTGGCTTCTTTTGCAGAAGGCAACTCCGTCATTTCTGAAAACATCTTCGAAAATCGCTTTATGTTTGCCAGCGAGCTCAACCGCATGGGATCCCGTATTGCTGTCGAGGGGCATCACGCACTGGTCCAAGGCGTTAGCAAACTCGAGGGCGCTCCTGTTTCCTCGCCCGACTTGCGTGGCGGTGCCGCTCTGGTAATTGCCGGCCTCGCCGCAGAGGGCGAAACGGTTGTGCATGACATTCATCATATCGATCGCGGTTACGAAGACTACGTTGGCAAATTGCATGCCATCGGCGCGAACGTCGAACGTAAAACGCTGTAGGTAGGCGCGATGGCAGCAAGGAACAATAGGGGAATGCATGGTGGCGGCTCGGGCCGTCGCCGTCCCTCGTCTCGAAATAAAGCCGATTGGTCTTCCTCGGTAATTGGATCACATGCGTCTGGTTCTCGTGGGCCTCAGTCTCAGCGCCGAGCCTCTGCCCATTCGCGCCGTACTCGTGCCGCAGCGGTGCCGAGTCGCCGAACCGGCGAAGTGCGTCAGATCCATATTCAATCTCGTTCGGTTGACGAACGCACGTCACGCCGAAAAGTAGGGCAGTCGCGAACCGAAAGCTTTATGCGCCACCGCGACAATGTGAGCCGTATTACGTTGATTGTCGGCATCATTCTGATTGTGGTTATCGCGCTGAACCTCGGTACATGCGCCTATCGTAACTCGCTTTCTTCCTCGATGGCGCTTGACGACAGCAGTGTATCCGGTGCGCTTGTTTCGGCAAAGAACGATGAGCCCACTTATACGTTGCTTGCGGGCCTCAATGGGAGCGGCGAAAACGAGTGTGCCAGCTACTTGGCTGTCTTACGCGTGGATTACCAGAACAATACGGTTTCATTGTTGAATATACCCAGCAATATTACTGCCACCTATTCCGATACCGACTCTAAGGGGACCATGCTGCGAGATGCTCCCCATATCAAGGATGAGGGCGAGCTGGTAAAGCAGGTCTCTTCGCTTGTTGGTCAGGACATCAACCACTATGTAAGGATTACGGGCGAAGACTTTGCCTCGCTCGTTGACTCTCTTGGTGGGTTGAATGTCAACGTAGAGCAATACGTTGACGATCCAACGGTGGGAACTGCAGTACTCGACCCTGGTCAGCAAACCTTAAACGGGGATCAGGCCCTCGTTTATGTAAGTGCCAAAAACTATACCGATGGATACGGACAGCGCGCCAATGTTCAGAATCAGGTGTTTACTGCATTTGTGCAGGCTCTTGAAGACAAGGGAGGCCTTGATTTCGCTATGAGCGCCGACGACATCGCTGGCAAGATCAAAACGGATATGAGCTACGACGAAATCGGTAAGATTGCTTCGTTGTTCCCGAATGCGACGTTCTATTCGAATACGGTGCCGGGAAGTCAGTCCGTTTCAGGTAACAAGGTTTCCTGGTCGGTAGCATCTTCTTCGTTCTCCCAGATTTGCGATCAGTTCAAGAACGGCCAGAATATGGATACCTCCGTAGACACCAGCGGGGTTAACAAGGGATCGGTTTCCATCGTGGTTCTGAATGGCGCAGGCGCTGATGGTTACAGTTCGCAGGCAGCTCAGGTTCTTACCAATGCTGGCTATACCATCAAAGATACGGGCAACGCGGAATCGTTTGTATACGATGAAACCTTGGTAATCTACCGCTCCGACGACGACAAGCTGGCCGCCGAGGCTATCGTCCAGGACCTTGGAACGGGACGCGCAGTTGCTGCAGGTGTGTATTACAACCTCTCGACCAATATCCAGGTGGTAGTTGGCAAAGACTGGACGAGCCATGTTTGATCCAGTTGCCTATATCAACGAACCGCGTTGGCGAAGCATGAGCTTAGGCCTCGAACGTATCGAAGAACTTTTGGCTAAGCTGGGCAATCCACAGGATACCCTTCGGTTTGTGCATGTTGCGGGCACTAACGGCAAGGGCTCAACCTGCTCGTTCGTCTCAAGCATTCTGGAAGAGTCGGGCTATAAGGTCGGCTTGTTCACCAGCCCCTATATTGAGCGTTTTGAAGAGCGCATTCGGATCAATGGGGAAAACATCTCCTTGCAGCGTCTTTCAGAGGTAACGCTGAAGGTGAAGGATGCGGCAGAGGCTATGGCTAGCCACCCGACCGAATTCGAACTTATGACGGCTGTGGCTTTCACCTATTTTGCCGAAGAGAAGTGCGACATTGTCGTTGCGGAGGTCGGTTTGGGTGGAAGGCTTGATTCGACCAACGTTATCCGCACGGTCGAGGTTTGCGTGTTTGCCCCCATTTCGTACGATCATTGCGCGCTTCTGGGAAGCACGCTCTATCAGATTGCGGGCGAGAAAGCGGGCATCCTGAAAACAGGGATTCCTGCAGTGAGCGCGCCTCAAGAACAAGAAGCCCAACGCCGCTTGAATGAAGAAGCAGATCGTTGTGCGACATCCATTCGCTACGTTGATGCCGCATCTATTGTTGGCGATACTTCCGATTTCTCGTACGGCGGGTTCAGCCACTTGTCTGTTCAACTGCAAGGATCGTTCCAACGCACCAATGCGGTGGTAGCTTTGGAAGCGTGCAGAGTTCTTGTTCAGCGCGGTTGGAACATCGACGAACAAGCGATGCGGAGCGGTCTGTCTCGAGCTTCATGGGCAGGTCGCTTTGAGTTTCTTCGTCGCAGCCCCGATGTTCTTATAGATGGTGCTCACAATATCCATGCCGTGCGCGCTCTTAGCTCCGAGCTGACATCTCGCTACGATCGGGGGAGCGTGGTGTTTTGCATAGGCGTAATGGCCGACAAAGACTATGCGGAAATGCTGAAGCTGCTGGTTCCATTGGCCAAGGCGTTTGTATGTTACCGCCCCGATAATCCTCGCGCGCTTTCGGAATCCGATTTGGCGGACGCGGTTCAAATTGCCGTAGGAATCCATCCTGTAGAAGTGGTGGCAGCCTCTACGCCTCGTAGCGCGGTAGAGCATGCCCTTGAGTTTTCCGAGGGCAGTTTGCCCATTTGCTTCTGTGGCAGCCTTTATGGAATTGCCTCTATCAAAAAGGCCTGGCACCACTTCGAGAACGCCAGGTAGCGAACCTGTGCGCATTTGATGATCAAAGCCCCTGCTGGATGGCAACGGTATTGCGTGGGTTATACTAACCACTGTTGAAGTATCCCGAAAGGGCTTGGGCGGCGCCAAGTTCTGAACCTGGTCAGGTCCGGGAGGAAGCAGCCATAAGGGGCCTCTGACGAGCGCCCGGGCCTTTTCGGGATACTTGGTTTCGCCGGTCAATTTGATCGGCGAAACGTGTATATGGGCACATTTGCAACAATCAAGACGAAGGATCGCATGGAAATCATCAATTTTATTCTGGGCTTACTTCACGATCCGCGTGGCGCAATTGCTGGCTGGATCGTAACGCTGGGTGCGGTTTGGGTGTACACTCCTCTGTTTCTCATCGTGTTCATTGAAACGGGTTTGGTGTTCTTTCCCTTCCTGCCCGGCGACTCCCTTTTGTTCGCGGCGGGTGTGTTCTCTGCCGATGGCGGTGGTCTGAACCTTGGGGCAACGCTCTTGGTGTTCTATGCTGCGGCTATCCTGGGTAACACCTCCAACTATTGGATTGCCCGTTTCTTTGGTGCCCGTATTATCGATTCGGGCAAGATCAAGGCTCTTACGCCCGAGCGTATGGCGAAGCTCGATCACTTCTTCGAAAAGTACGGTGGGCTTACTATCGTCATTACGCGCTTCATGCCGTTCTTCCGCACCTTTGCCCCCTTTATCGCTGGTACGGGTCATATGAATTTCGGTAAATTCACGCTGTTCAATTGTATTGGCGGTATTTCCTGGGTTTCGCTGTTCGTGTTGGTGGGTTTCTTCTTTGGCGGCGTGCCTTTCGTGCAGGCGCATTTCGAAATCATCGTATTGGGAATCGTGGCTGTTTCTGTTGCGCCGGCTTTCATTGGTGCTGTTAAAGCGGCTATTTCCTCTCGCAAAAGTGGAAAACGCGATTTTGAGGTTGAAGCGGCGGTTGATGCAGAGCGTATAGCTCGTGCAAAGCACGCTCGCTCCGAAGAGGAAGCCCGCTAAAATCGGTAAGGCACAGTAACATCCCATATGCATAAGGGCGTATGGGCGGGATCCGCTTATGCGGATGTGAAGCGGAAGCTTGGCTGTCCGCGAAGGAGGCTCTGCATGGAGGCGCTGTATCGCAAATATCGTCCGTCCACGTTTGCTGATGTCGTGGGTCAGGAACATATCGAGCGCACACTGAAAAACGCAATCGAGCAGGATAAGGTCTCCCACGCCTATTTGTTCTGCGGTCCGCGTGGTACTGGCAAAACAACCACTGCGCGCATTCTTGCCAAGGCCTTAATGTGCGAAAAGGGTCCCACTATCGAACCTGACGGAACCTGCGAGGAATGTCAGGCTATCGCCCAAGGCACTCACCCCGATGTGTACGAGTTGGACGCCGCAAGCCGTACGGGCGTTGAAAATGTACGTGAGGAAATCATCAGCCGTGTAAGTTACGCGCCAACTCGCGGTGCCTGGAAGGTCTACATCATCGACGAGGTGCATATGCTCTCGACGGCGGCCTTCAATGCGCTTCTCAAAACCATCGAAGAACCGCCGAGCCATGTCGTCTTCATTCTCTGTACCACCGATCCGCAGAAGGTTCCAGAAACCATTCTCTCGCGATGCCAGCGTTTTGATTTTCATCGCATATCAATCGAATCTATCGTGGCTCGTTTGGGCGCCGTATGTGCCGAAGAGGGCGTTGAGTTCGAGGCCGAAGCGCTCGATCTTATTGCGCACCGTGCCGAGGGCGGAATGCGCAATGCACTTACTTCGCTTGAGCAGCTCATTGCGTACTGCGGAGGTAAGGCAACTCTCGAAGGGGCGCAAAGCCTTCTTGGTTCGCTCGATAATGCCGATCTCTCTGAAATCGTAGAGGCTATTGGCCGCAGAGATGCAGCGGCATGCTTCAATTGGGTTGCCCAGTATGTGGAAACCGGTGCCGACCTTGCCCAGTTTGTCCATGATTTGGCGGAGCATGTGCGCACGTTGTACCTGATGTCTATGGCGGGCCTTGATGTGGAACTGCAGATCAGCGAATCGATGCGCACGGTAATGATCGGGGAACTGAAGCTCTTTGGTCAAGATCGCCTTAGTCGCATGCTTGTCCTTTTGGGTGATGTGTCGAAAGAACTGCGCGTTTCGAGCAATCCTCGCCTAACGTTTGAGATTGCCCTTACTCGTATGGTTCGTCCCGAATCAGACCTAACGCTCGAAGCCTTGGCGGAACGGGTTGAAGAGCTGGAGCGACGTTTGTCGATGCTGGGGAACGCCTCTTCTCCCGCTGAAGTCGCTCCGGCGGCATCAGCCCGTGTTGGCGGCGGCGCTCCACAATATGCGGCTGTTCCCGCTCAGTCCGCATCGCATGCGCCTTCCGCTCCGGTGGCTGCGTCAACTGGTTCTTCCGGCCAGCCTGTCCCCTCTGCCCAAGTGCCTGCAGCCCTTGTAGCGCAGGACGCTTCGGGTCGCAATGCCGCCTGGCCCCAGGGTTCTGTTTCGGCACCTGTTGCCCCGTCGGCACCGCAAACGCCACCGGCCGTTGCTTCGTCGGTACCGCAAGCATCGGCGCCTACTCCCGCTGTTCAGCCAGCTGGATCGTTTTCCCAGGCGCCCGAAACGGTTCAGCCGCGCCAGGCAGCAGCGCTTACCGCTCAGGTTGACCTGTCCAATCCTGCTGCCGTGCAGCGCTTGTGGCATTCGGTCACCGCTTCGCTCAGGAAAGTTAATCCTGCGCGCGGTGTCCTGTTCATGAATGCTAAGGTTTCCGCCGAGGCGGATGGCCAGGGTATAGTGGTTGAATTCGGAAAAGATAGCGCTTTTGCATTCAACGCAGCCCAAAAGGCTGAAGTCCAAGAGCTGCTCGCGAAAACCATCCAGACGGTTGCAGGTGGAACTGTGCCGTACCGTTTGGCGTTGGCCGGTAACAGCTCATCGGCTGCGCCTGTTGCCGCGCAGCCTGCGAGTGATCAATCTGGAATGGCGTCCCAGTCAAATGCCGTGCCGCCGGCTGCCAAGAATCCTTATGCCGCCAAGGCGGTCGCCGCAGTGCGCGCGGCGCAGGCGGCGGCAAAGGCAAACCAGGCACCGGCGACGCAGGTGGCAGCAAAGGTGAACCAGGCGCAGGGCTTTCAATCTGCACCCCAAAACGCCACTTCTTATGTGTCCCCATCTGCTCCTCAGCAGATGGGGGGCGGTGTAGCCTCTTCTCCATCGCCCGAATTTCAGGCGTCATCTATGCCAAGGCGTTCTGCGGTGGCACAACAGGCTCCTGCGGCAACGCCTTCAGTATCCGCCGCGCCCGAACTATACGACGATCAAGTCCCCCTCGATGTGTATGGGGCAAGTGTTTCTGCTGAATACGATGAAGATCCATACGCTCAGCAGTATGGATCTTCGCCAAGCCAGCAGTCCTCGGTATCGGCTTCTTCTCCGCAGCCTTCCAGTGGCTCGGTTCCAGCGTCTGCGGGTTCTGCCCAGGCGGTAGCGCCAGTTGCGGCGGCACCCACCCAAGCTGGTGGCGTTCCTAATGTTGCCGCTCCTGCTTCGGCGCAAGCCGCAGCTCCATCCGTTTATGGGCAAGACGAGGTGGAGCAGATCAAGAGCATCCTCACTCAGAGCTTTGGTGAGGGGATAAAGTTTGAGGAGCTTCCCGAATAGCGTCAGCCTTTCGGTACAATGCAAAGATATGTGGCCATTTTGGCTAATTGGAACGAATCGCCCAACCCCTAACAAAGGAGAAACATGGGAATGAATATGCAGCAGATGATGCGTCAGGCGCAGAAGATGCAGAAAGAATTGCAGAAGGCTCAGCAGGAAATCGCTGAAATGACGTTCGAGGGCACCGCTGGTGGCGGCATGGTAACCGCCGTTGCGCGTGGAGACAAATCCATCGAGTCCCTTACCATCAACCCTGATGTGGTTGATCCCGAAGATGTTGAAATGCTTCAGGATATGGTTTGCGCGGCAGTCAATGAGGCGCTTCGCGGCGTTGACCAAATGGGCAGTGCCCGCATGAGCTCCGTTACCGGCGGTCTCAACATCCCAGGTATGAGGTAATTGCGATCCAGTGAACGCTTCATCGGCAATACAGAAGCTACTTGATGAACTGGAGCGCCTTCCTGGGGTAGGCCCCAAATCAGCCCAACGAATTGCGTATTGGATTCTGAACGAAGAAAAAGCGGATGCTCTTCGTTTGGCCAATTCCATCATCGAAGTGAAGGACACCGTCCATTTTTGCTCACGATGCTTTAATTACGCTCAAGGTGATCTTTGCGATATCTGCTCTTCTGAAAAGCGCGACCATTCCATAGTCTGCGTGGTATCGGAACCGCGAGATATCCCGCCAATAGAGCGAACGGGTACGTTTTCGGGCGTATACCATGTGCTTGGGGGTGCCCTTTCGCCGCTTGAGGGCATCGGTCCAGAGCGCCTTCACATCGCCGAGCTGATGGCCCGCCTTACGGATGCCTCTATTAAAGAAGTTATCTTGGCAACAAACCCAAATATTGAAGGCGAAACAACGGCCAGTTATCTCGCACGGCTTATCAAGCCCCTGGGTGTAACGGTATCGCGCCTGGCAAGTGGTTTGCCTGTAGGTGGTGACCTCGAATTTGCGGATGAGGTTACGCTTGGTAGGGCAATCGAGTCCCGATTGGAACTATAGTGCTAGGAAAGGCGCTGCGCCGAATGAAGGTAGAAGTCGCGTCGCCTTATCAGGTGACCAAACATGGCATCCTCGCATAGCCAATGCATGAATTCTACTTCCGTCCTCAAGGGTGGCAATGATTAAAAAGAGTCCCTCGGTATATCCAAGGGACTCTTTTTCGTAATAGCACCAGAAACTATTGGTGTTGTTCCGGTGCATATGCGGCAAAGAACAAAGATAGGAATCCTAGTCCTGATTCTTTTCGTGTTGTAAAGAATAGTCTCTTATAAAAGAGGGAACTTCTTCTATCTCCATATTGAGCACAACGGATAGTTCGCCGTAAATACGTCTTTGAGCGTCATCGAGCAACTTCTTATAGGTTAAGGATGCTCCATGTTTCTTGCTTTCTTGCTCCTGTATGCGTACGTGCATCGATTTGCAGACTAATAAAAGTGAAAGAAAGTCGTTTGAACGAATCAGCTCGCGGAAGTGTTCTTGAACCAAATGGGAATTGGTGTCCTGAAAGGTATCCGGCTCAAGGTCGAAAACCATGTCAAGCGAACGTAATGCCTCTTCTTTATTAAGGGTGTGTCGTAATTCAGCACTGCGTGAGTGGGGCACATAGGCCTTTCCGAGCCGTTTCTCTATTGGGGCAAGTATGTAGTAGAGCTCGTTTTCGTCTCCGGCGAGAGAAACGTGAGCATCGTTTTGAATTACTTGGCAGATTCCCAGAGATGAGTAGATGACGTATTCGCCGACTTCATAAGGCATACAGTCGCCTTCTTTCTAAAACAACTTTGCAACAATGATAAACCTACGAAGTGTCATGTATGTGTAAATGCACACAACTTAAGGCGAACGGCACTTTGCTGACCTGGGGTTTTGCAAAATAGTAAAGCAAAGTTGAAAAAAGTTACAATTTTCCCCTTGCAATCACCCCGAAGCGGGGTATTATAGCTAAGCCTTCTGACGAGGGGGCGCCCCGAAAAGGGGCGGCACCGAGTCGGCGAGCGGCCCGCAAGGCGGGGCGCGGGGCCGGGAAGAGGAAACTTTCTCAAAAAAAGTCCTTGACACGGCGGGGCCGGGAGAGTAAATTACTTTCTTGCGCGAACGGCGGAGCCGATTCGCGGCCGGGGCCCACGGGCCCGGGCGGGAACCTTCAGAACCGGATACTGTGAGAGACGGAACATAAGTCAGATTCAAACCTGTCGATCAGCCGCCCGCACCGAAGCGGGAGAGGCGAGTTGACGTACTTTTTTATCTAGAATCAAACATCTTTTTCAACGGAGAGTTTGATCCTGGCTCAGGATGAACGCTGGCGGCGTGCTTAACACATG